>TARA_R100000789_G_scaffold42075_7_pt1 | contig 27342 bp, 22 predicted proteins | sample TARA_R100000789 | Tara Oceans TARA_R100000789 (sample SAMEA2623403) | marine metagenome | biome: marine biome (ENVO:00000447); feature: mesopelagic zone (ENVO:00000213); material: "saline water (ENVO:00002010), including plankton (ENVO:xxxxxxxx)" | depth 450 m
ACTTCGCATCGCCTAGCATGCCATATTTCACCACTTCGCCATAGCCCGCCAGATAGTCGCGCGGCGTCAGCGTATCCAGCACACCGATATCCGCCAGAACCAGTGCGGGTTGGTGAAAGGCCCCGATCAGGTTCTTGCCCTGCGGTGCATTGATCCCGGTCTTGCCGCCCACTGAACTGTCGACCTGCGCCAAAAGCGAGGTCGGGATCTGCACAAACCGCACGCCCCGCCGCAGCACGGCGGCAGCGAACCCCACAAGGTCGCCAATCACGCCGCCGCCAAGGGCCACAACAACATCGCGCCGCTCTACCTTTTGGTCCAGCAGCCATTCCACCGTCCGGGTGAACTGCGGCCAGCCCTTGGTGGATTCCCCCGGCGGCAGGGCCAGCGCGACCATCGCGATCCCCTCGGCCGCAAGCGCCGATTCCAGCGTCGCCAGATGCGCGGCTGCCACGGTTTCGTCGCTAACCACAGCCACGCGCGGGCGGTGCAGCAACGGCGAGATCTCTGCCCCTGCGCGCGCCAACAACCCCTCGCCGATGCGCACATCGTATTCGCGCCCTGGCAGCGGGACATTCACAGTTTCGATCATCACAGCTTCTCCAGCACATCCGGGCGGCCGTCCAGCAGCGCGGAGGACACCCGTCGCGCCATCTGGTCCAGCGTCGTCGACGGGGTCGAGGGTACAGTCACATCCGCCTGACGGTAGATCGGCACACGCGCCTCATACAGCCGCCTCAGCGTGCCCTTGGGATCAGGAGTCCGCAGCAAGGGCCGCGTATCCTTATGCCGAACCCGATCCCACAAAAGATCCATGTTGGCATCCAGCCAGATCGACACCCCCATCCGAGAGATCATTTCGCGGTTTCCCGCCGCCAAAAAGGCCCCGCCCCCGGTCGACAACACGCCCGGCGCGCCCTCCAGCAGGCGTTCGATCACCTGGCTTTCCTTGCGTCTGAAAAACGGTTCGCCATCGCGGGCAAAGATCTCTGCGATGGTCATGTTGGCGGCTTCTTCGATCTCATGATCCGAATCGCGAAACACAACACCCAGTTGCGCCGCGAGCGTCCGTCCCACTGCTGTCTTTCCAGCACCCATCATTCCCACAAAGACAATTGTCTTGTGCAGGATCAAACCCTTGTGAACCGTGCCCTCGGCCATCCTTCGCCCATCGCTTAACCTGTTGCGTGAATGACGTGATCGCGACAAAAAGGCTAGGTATAAGTTCAAAAAAGACGAGGCGGGGACAGGACAAAATGGGTCGACTGATCAAATGGCTATTCTATCTGCTTGTCCTCGGCTTTCTGGCCCTGGTCGTCTATGCCTACATCGGGCCGATCTTGGGGGCCGATTTCGGACCAGAACAGTTCGAACGCCGCATGCCGGTGCAACTCGATGACGGTTGACCCATGCCGGGTAATTTCTTGGACCGCTGGAATGTTCGCCCTCTGCGTTGCGGTGGCAGGCGGAACCGACCTTTGGGCCCAAGACAACCCAGTCGCACAAAGCGCGACTCCGCCCCGGGTCGAGGCGGCGCCACTGGCCGCGCCCAACCCGGGTGCCGCAGGTTTGCTGGCCCCCCGCGTCACCGGCCTGCCGTCGACGTTGTGGTCCGGTTCTGACCCCGCCACGCTAGAGGGCCTGATCCGTGCGCTGGATCTGCCCGTCCCCGCCCTGCGCGCACATATGCGGGTCATGATGCTGGCAGAGGCCGAACCGCCAGTCGGCGACCGGGATCTGGCCCACCTGACTGCGCGCCTGACGTGGCTCGAAGAACAGGGACTGGTGGAAGAGGCGCTGGCCCTGCTGGACATCACTGGGATGCAGGATCCGCAACTGTTTGCGATCTGGGCCGACCTTGCACTTTTGCTGGGACAATCGCAGCCGGTCTGCCGTGCGCTGGCCGCGCAACCTCGGCTCAGCAACGATCTCAGCCTGCGGATCTTTTGCGCGGCCCGCAACGGCGACTGGCGCCGCGCCGCGCTGGTCCTGCACAGCGCCCAGACACTGGGTGATTTGTCCGGTCGCCGCGCCGAATTGTTGACCCGGTTTCTGGACCCAGAGGCCGGAAATGGCGGCCAACTTCTGCCGCCCGTTCGCCCCACACCGCTGGAGTTCCGCCTGTTCGAGGCACTTGGCGAGCCGCTGCCCACCGCACCTCTGCCGCTGCAATACGCGGTTCTGGACCTGTCCGGCGACAACGGGTGGCGGACCCAGATCCAGGCCGCCGAAAGACTGGCGCGCGCGGGCAGCCTCCCCGCCAACCGACTGTTGGGCATCTATACGCTGCGCCAACCCGCCGCCTCTGGCGGTGTCTGGGACCGGGTCGATGCCCTACAGGGCTTTGAGCGCGCACTGGGGCGCGGCGCACCGGACACGGTTGCACAGGAACTGCAACAGGTCTGGCCGCAAATGGCATCGGGTCGATTGCTGGTGCCATTCGCCGAACTTTATGGCGAACGGCTGGCACGGCTCACATTAGAGGGACGCGCCGCCGGGATTGCCCGGCGCGCCGGTTTTTTGTCGCCGTCCTACGAAAGCCTTGCGCTGGGTCTGACGGACGACAGCGCGGAAACACGCTTTCTGTCCGCCATCGCGCAGGGGCAAGCCCCCGCCAACATTGCCGATCTGCCCCATGCCCAAGCGGTCGCCGACGGGTTTTCCGGCGCTCCGATGCCTCCGGTCCTGCGCGACCAACTGGCCGAGGGGCGACTGGGAGAGGTGATCTTGCGCGCCATGGTTCTGTTCGCCTCCGGCTCCGCCGGAAACGGGCAGGATCTGACTGACGCCATCGCTAGTTTTCGCAGCCTCGGGTTAGAGGATCTGGCCCGGCGGGCGGCATTGGAACTGATGATCCTTGATGCCGAAAGGGCGCGACGGTGACCCCGGCCCGCTGGGTTCCGCTGTTTCTGGAGGCTTTGGCCGCCGAACGCGGGGCTGCGACCAACACTCTGGCCGCCTACGACCGCGACCTGGCCCATGCACGGGATTGGCTGCACGACAACAGCAAGGATTTCGACACAGCCACCGAAGACACGATAGAGGCCTATCTGGTTCATTGTGACCGACAGGGACTGTCACGGGCCACCCGCGCGCGGCGACTGTCGTCGTTGAAACAGCTTTTTCGGTTCGCCTTTGAAGAGGGTTTGCGCACCGACAATCCCGCCTTGCAGATCGCCGGACCGGGACGCGACAAACGTCTGCCCAAGACGCTGTCGGTCGAAGAAGTCGACCGCCTGCTAAACGCTGCCGAGGCGCATGGGCGCACCGAAAGCGACCGTACCCGAAACGCCTGCCTGATGCAGTTGCTGTACGCCACCGGAATGCGGGTCACTGAACTGGTCTCTCTGCCGGTGTCCGCCGCGCGCGGCGATCCGCGTATGCTGTTGATCCGGGGCAAAGGCGGCAAGGAACGCATGGTGCCTCTATCGCCCCCCGCGCGGGAGGCATTGTCACTTTGGTTGCAAATCCGCGATGCGCAGGACGACACCGCGCACACCGAAGGCAAGCCGCACTCACCACAACTCTTTCCGTCGCGCGGCAAGGCCGGACACCTGACCCGGCATGCCTTTTACATGCTGATCAAGGAGTTCGCGGTAGAGGCCGGTGTCTCACCGGACAAGGTCACCCCACACACCCTGCGGCACGCCTTTGCCACGCACCTGCTGGCAAACGGGGCCGATCTGCGCGCCATCCAGACCCTGCTTGGCCATGCCGATGTTGCCACGACGGAAATCTACACCCACGTCCTCGAAGAACGACTGCGCGATCTGGTCCTCGAACACCATCCCCTTGCCAAAGATCCCTGAGCCTTGCGGCCGGGGACGGTGGGCGGGGCAATGTTGCGGCCGCAGGCCGTGACGCGCGCCGAACACCGCCCCAGCACCAAACGCCCCCCTTGAATGCGCCCTCCAGCGCCCCCATAACCGGGCAAACCCAAAGGACCGCCCACATGGATGCCACGCCCGAAACCCTTGATGCCGCCTTCTGGATCACTGCCGCCTCGATCATCGGTCTGATCATGCTCTCGGCCTTTTTTTCGGGGTCGGAAACCGCGCTCACGGCTGCGTCACGGGGCAAGCTGCGGGCCGCCGCCGACAAGGGGTCCGCCGGGGCAGAGCGTGCGCTTGAGATCACCGAAGACAACGAACGGCTGATCGGTTCTGTCCTGCTGGGCAACAACCTTGTGAACATTCTCGCCACAGCGCTGGCGACGATGATCTTTACCCAAGCTCTGGGCGAAAGCGGCGTGGTCTACGCCACCGCTGTCATGACCCTCGTGGTGCTGATCTTTGCCGAGGTTCTGCCCAAAACCTATGCAATCACCAATCCGGAAACCGCCGCCGCCCGTGTGTCGGGCCCCATCGCGTTGGTTGTGCGGCTTTTCGCGCCGATGGTTTCGGCGGTGCGCGTGCTGGTTCGGGCGCTTTTGCGCATTGTCGGGGTTAAGACCGATCCTGACAGCCACATTCTGGCAGTGCGCGAAGAGATTGCCGGGGCCCTGCAACTGGGCCATTCCGAAGGCGTGGTCGAAAAGGAAGACCGCGACCGCATTCTGGGCGCGCTTGATCTCAGCGACCGGACGGTCGAAGAAATCATGCTGCACCGCTCCAAGATCGAGATGCTGGATGCCAATGCGCGCCCGCAGGAGATCCTGCAACAGTGCCTTGAAAGCAGTCACACCCGCCTGCCCGTCTTCCGTGATGACCCTGAGAACATCCTTGGCGTGATCCACGCCAAGGATCTGCTGCGCGCCATGTACCGGCTGGTGGATGAGGATCAGACGATGGCCGGCGCCATTGCCGACTTCAAGGTGACGGATGTGGCGATGAAGCCCTATTTCGTGCCCGACACCACCTCTCTGGATGAACAGATGCGCCAGTTCCTGCGTCGCCGCACCCACTTTGCGCTGGTGGTGGACGAATACGGCGCATTGCAGGGGCTGATCACGCTTGAGGACATCCTTGAGGAAATCGTCGGTGAGATCACCGATGAATTCGACCCAGATGCGGATCATCCGATCAGCAAGGCCGAGGATGGCCACTATTGGATCGACGGCCAGATGACGATCCGCGATTTCAACCGCGCGACCGACTGGAACCTGCCCGACGATGAGGCCAACACCGTCGCGGGTCTTGTGATCCACGAGGCGCAGATGATCCCGACCATGGGGCAAGTGTTCAGCTTTCACGGCTTCCGGTTCGAGGTCATGGCGCGCGAGCACAACCGGATCACTCGACTAAAGGTGCGCCCGTTGGCGCCCGAGGGCAGCTGATCCTGCAGAGGTCGCCGCCGCGACAGCCAAGCAGCGACAGGCAGGCAGCGACAGCCACGTTTGAACGCTCGACGTGATCGCCAACCTGCGTCAGATGATCAGCCAGAGCGCCACGCAGTGACGCGCGGCGCAGTCACGCCCGCAAGCGTTTGCCTTCGGGGTCAAATGGCGGTTCAGAAAGGATCACCGCGCCGTGGGGTTTTCCCAGCACCATGACCTCAACCCGGTCGCCCGGCCCCGCGAGACCCGCCTTGACATAACCAAGCGCCAGACTGCGCCCAACTGAAAAGCCATAGCCCCCCGAGGTGACGCGCCCGACGCCCTGCCCGTCGCGGAAAATCGGCTCTCCGCCGCTGGCGTCGGCGTTTGAGGCGCTGACCGCATCCTCATCCAGCGCAAGGAACACCAGCGTTTCGCGCGCCGGTTTGTCGATCACCTCCAACAGCGCCGTTTTGTTCAGGAAATCCTTGTCCAATTTGCACAGGCGCTCCAGCCCCACCTCCTGCGGCCAGTATTCGGGCGAGTATTCCCGGCTCCATGAACCATAACCCTTTTCGATGCGCAGGCTCATCAATGCGCGGCTGCCGACCGGGCCGATGTCCATGCCCTGCCCTTCGTCCAGCAGCGCCTGATACAGGCGCGCCTGATCCGCCGTCACACAGTGCAACTCCCACCCCAGATCGCCTGTGAAAGACACCCGCAACGCCAAGACACGCACGCCCGCAATGTCGATCCAGCGGGAGGCCATAAAGGGAAAATCCTCTGTCGCCAGAGACGCATTGGTCAGCTGCGCCAACATTTCACGCGACCGCGGTCCGGCCACGTTAAAGCCGCACATCGCCTCTGTCATCGAGGAGAATTCGGTGCCTTCGGGCAACGGGATTTCGCGGAAGAACCGCAAGTGATAGCGTTCGGCCATACCGGACCCGATCACCCAGAATTCATCCTCCGCAAGCCGCGTGACCGTGAAATCGCCCGCGATGCCGCCACGCTTGCCAATCAGTGGAGTCAGACAGGACCGCCCCACCTTGCGCGGCATCCGATTGGCGAAAACCGCGTTCAGCCAGTCCTCTGCCCCCGGCCCAGAGACGCGGTATTTGGCAAAATTCGAGATGTCGATGATCCCGCCCGCATCGCGCAGGGCGCGCGCCTCGCGCCCCACACTGTGCCACCAACCCTGCCGGGTGAACCCGGGAATGTCAGACTGATCGGCGTCGAAATAGGCGGGATGTTCCCACCCATAGTTCAGACCGAACTTTGCGCCCGTCGCCTGTTGTGCCTCATACACCGGACGCGTGCGGACAGGCCGCCCGGCCTCACGCTCTTCACCCGGAAAGTGAATCGCAAAGCGGTGGGCGTACTGGTTCTTGACCCGCGCCTTAGTGAAAGCCTCATCCGCCCAGCCCCCGAACCGCGCCATGTCCCACGGGAACATGTCGTACTGCATCTCTCCGTCGATGATCCACTGCGCCGCCATCAACCCCATACCGCCGGATTGCGAGAACCCGGGGATGATCCCATTGCAGCAGAAATAGCCCGACAGTTCCGGCACCGGCCCCATCAGCACATTGCTGTCCGGCGACCAGATCATCGGCCCGTTGATCACCCGTTTGATCCCCGCTGACCCGACCAGGGGCACCCGGTCGATGGCGCGCATCATGTTATCCTCGATCCGGTCCAGATCGTCGGCGAACAACTCGTGCGCAAAGTCCAGCGGTGTGCCCTCTTCGGCCCACAACCGCACGTCCCGCTCATAGGCCCCGATCAGCAGGCCCTTGCCCTCTTGCCGCAGGTAATATTCACCGTCGCGGTCCGCGACAGAGGGCAATCGGCGGTCCATCGCGGCGATCTCTGCGATGGTCTCCGTCACGAAATACTGATGCTCTGTCGGCTGCAGCGGCAGCTTGATGCCCGCCAGCGCTGCCACCTCACGCCCCCACAAACCGGCGGCGTTGATCACCCAAGGCGTGTGAATGTCGCCCTTGGACGTGCGCACAATCCATGTGCCGTTCGCCTGCTGTTCGGTCGCCGTCACGGGGGTAAAGCGGTGAATCTCAGCGCCACGCTGGCGCGCCCCCGCCGCATAGGCCGCTGTCACCCCAGAGGGATCGACGTTACCGCCATCGGGTTCGAACATGATGCAGCGAATACCGGTGAAATCGACCAAAGGATGCAGGCGCTCTGCCTCATCAACGCTGATCTCATGAAAATTCATCCCGTAGAGTTTGGCCTTGGCGGCTTGCAGTCGCAACTGATGCTCGCGCGCTTCGGTCTGCGCAAGGTACAGTGATCCAGCCTGGAACACCCCGCAACTTTGCCCGGTCTCGGTTTCCAGATCCTTGTAAAGGTTCATCGTATAGTGTTGAAGGCGGGAGATATTGGTGCTGTCATGCAGCCCGTGAATGTTCGCCGCTGCGTGCCATGTGGACCCTGATGTCAGCTCATCCCGCTCCAGCAGGACGCAGTCGGCCCAGCCCAGCTTGGTCAGGTGGTAAAGGATCGAACATCCGATGACGCCGCCCCCGATGACAACGGCCTGAGCGTGGCTGCGCATGACAAATCTCCCTAGGCTGCCTTGTGTCCGGACGATGCGACGGCACCGCGTGGCAAGGTTGCCGGATTCCGACATCCGGCGTCGCGGTTGCACAAGGTGCAAGCCGACCAAAGATCTGCGCGGCTCGGCCCGATGTAAATTCGGCCGCGTGCTGCAAAATTGGCGGGTGGCGCGCCCCACTGGAACCACCAACGCCCGTTTTCGACATCTCCCGTCGCAGACGGTCTTGCGCGCCGCCGCGCGCCCTGCCACCGCTAAGGCAAGCAGGTTCTGGGAGACGATCATGAAATCCACCACGCGCGTTGTTGTTATCGGGGGCGGCGTTGTCGGCTGTTCCGTCCTGTATCATCTGACCAAACTGGGTTGGTCAGATGTCATGCTGCTGGAACGGTCGGAACTGACCTCGGGATCGACATGGCATGCTGCGGGCGGATTTCACACCCTCAACGGCGATACCAACATGGCTGCGCTGCAAGGCTATACCATCCGGCTGTACCGAGAGCTGGAAGAACTGACCGGCCTGTCTTGCGGGTTACACCACGTTGGCGGCGTAACACTGGCGGACAACAAGGACCGCTTTGACATGCTGTTGGCAGAACGCGCCAAGCATCGCTACATGGGACTGGAAACCGCGATCTTCACGCCCGACGAAATCGCTCAGATCGCGCCAATCGTGAACCTCGACGGCATTCTTGGCGGGCTATATGACCCTCTGGACGGGCACCTTGATCCTTCGGGGACAACCCATGCCTATGCCAAGGCCGCGCGCATGGGCGGTGCAGAAATTTGCCTTCATACCAAAGTGTTGGAAACCAAACCTCGTCCAGATGGCACTTGGGACGTGGTTACGGACAAAGGCACCATACACACCGAACATGTGGTCAACGCCGCCGGTCTTTGGGCGCGTGAAGTCGGCGCTATGGCCGGTGTCTATCTGCCGCTGCACCCGATGGAACACCAGTATCTGGTCACCGAAGAAACGCCCGAGATCTACGGACGTGACAGCGAACACCCGCATGTCATGGACCCAGCCGGGGAAAGCTATCTGCGGCAAGAAGGCCGCGGGTTGTGCATCGGATTTTACGAACAACCCTGCCGCCCCTGGGCAGTGGATGGCACGCCTTGGGAGTTTGGTCACGAACTGTTGCCTGATGACTTTGACAAGATCGAACAAAGCATTGAATTTGCGTACAAACGCTTTCCTGTACTGGAACGCGCCGGGGTGAAATCGGTTATCCACGGACCATTTACCTTTGCGCCCGACGGCAACCCGCTGGTCGGCCCGATCCCAGGTTTGCGCGGCTATTGGTCCGCCTGCGGTGTCATGGCTGGGTTCAGCCAGGGTGGTGGCGTCGGCCTGATGCTGGCGCAGTGGATGGTTCATGGGGAGTGTGAACGCGACACCGGCGCGATGGATGTGGCGCGCTTTGGCGACTGGATCTCGGCGGGCTACACCCTGCCCAAAGTCGTTGAAAACTACCAGAAACGGTTCTCTGTCTCCTATCCCAACGAAGAGCTTCCCGCCGCGCGGCCCAACCGCACAACGCCGATGTACGATGTATTTGACGGCATGGGCGCGGTCTGGGGTGCGCAATACGGGCTAGAAGTGGTAAATTATTTTGCACCAGCCGGAGACCCGCGCTTCGAAACACCCTCGTTCCGCCGGTCCAACGCCTGGGACGCAACTGCGAATGAGGTCCGCGCCGTGCGCGAGGCGGCGGGCATTAACGAGGTGCACAATTTTGGCAAGTACCGCGTAACTGGCCCTAATGCCCGTGCATGGCTGGATCGGATCATGGCCGGCCGTATCCCCAAAATCGGGAGATTGGCATTGACCCCTATGCTGTCCCCGGCGGGACGCATCATTGGCGATTTCACCGTCAGTTGTCTGGGAGATGCAGAGTTCCAGTTGACCGCTTCTTACGGGGCGCAGGCCTACCACATGCGCTGGTTCTTGCAACATCAGGAAGACGGCGTAACCATCGAAAATATAAGTGATAAACTGAACGGATTTCAGATCGCCGGCCCCCGTGCACGCGACATTCTGCAGGCCTGCACCCGCTCTGACCTGTCTGAAATGCGGTTCATGGATGCGCGGCGCATGGTGATCGGCATGACCGATTGCCTGGTGCAGCGCGTGTCCTACACCGGCGATCTGGGGTTTGAGATCTACTGCGATCCGATGGCGCAACGACATCTATGGGCAACTCTTTGGGCGGCGGGCGAACCGTTTGGTATGAAACCTTTCGGCATGCGGGCGATGATGTCGCTGCGTCTGGACAAGTTCTTTGGATCCTGGGGGCGTGAGTATTCACCCGACTACACCTGCGCCGAGACGGGGCTGGACCGCTTTATAATGTGGGCAAAGGGCGATTTCATAGGGCGTTCAGCAGCCGAGGCAGAGCGCGCTGCACCGCCGCAACGGGTATCCGTGGCTTTTGAGGTCGATGCTATAGACGCAGACGTCAACGCCTTTGAGCCAGTCTGGATAGACGGCGAGGTCCAAGGGTTTTGCACCTCGGGCGGCTATTCACACTTTGCGCAAAAATCAGTGGCTATTGCACTGATACCACGAGAAAAAGTGGCTCCCGGGCTACGCGTCGACATTGAGATCCTTGGCCAGATGCGGTCCGCCAAATTGATCGCCGAACCACTGTTCGACAAGGACGGTGCAAGAATGCGCGGGTGAATGCCGCACTCGCATTGCGGCACCGCAGCATGTAGCGGTCCAAGGAGCGCGCGACACAAAAAGTTGCGGATGCGACACAACATGCGCCACATTCTTGCGTTACCTGTGGTAAGGTCTGCGTCATGCTGAATATTGCGATTCTCATCCCCGCCGCAGGCGCGTCGTCACGAATGCGCGGACTGGACAAATTGACGGAAAACATCGACGGCTTGCCGCTCTTGCGGCGGCAGGCTTTGCGGGCGAAGGCCACGGGCGCCCATGTAGCAGTCACGCTGCCAGACTGGCATCACCCGCGCGCCGCGGTCCTCCAAGGGTTGCCGGTGCAAGTGATTGAGGTGCCGGATTCAGATTTGGGCATGTCTGCCTCGATCCGCCGGGGTGTGGGGTTCCTTCCGCGTGATATCACGGCGGTGGTCATCCTACCTGCCGACATGCCGGAGATTGAAACCGAGGATATTCAGAAGCTTATCCAGAGTTTTCAATCCATCCCTTACCCGATGTTGCAGCAGGCCACGACCGAGGATGGAACGCCAGGTCATCCGGTGCTTTTCCCTGCGGATTGCTTCATGGCTTTGCAAACCTTGACCGGGGACCACGGTGCGCGTGAGATCCTGCGAATGAATGCACACCGATTGCGGCACGTCGTACTGCCCGGTCGCCGGGCCTTGATCGATCTGGACACGCCGGAAGCATGGACAGCCTGGCGCGAAGCCCACAAAGACACCTGCCTGATCGGATAAAACCCTCTACGACAGCATGTTAGCAGGTGCGGCTTCTGTGATCAGTGAAGCCGCACATGTTTCTGCATGACCCGCCGTACCGCAGAGCCGATAAATTCACGTTTTGACCAAACCTCACAGACCTGTGCGGCTTGCGCCTTGGCGTACATAAATGGTGAGGGGAAATCGCTGACAATGATCACCGGCACATGGTTGAGGGTCTTGTCCGCATTCAGTTCGGATAGAAAATCGACCCCCATTCCATCTGGCAGGGCGTTGTCGAGAAACAGGATCGACACGTTTTCCGACCGAAGACGCGCGCGCGCCTCACCCAGATTGCGGGCAACGATCAGCGGAATCTCTGGGCAGTGCTTTGCCATCACTCGGCGCATCATGCGCCTGTCGAATTCAACATCATCCACAATCAAGCAGACTTGATCCCCAGACATTTCAATCACCTTTGAGAACGCCACCCCGCATCTGTCACAGAAACCGTTTTAGATTTCGTAAACCGTTAAATTTGCACTGAAACTCTGGCGCTCCAACGCAAACAAAAACGGGGCGGCACAAGGCCGCCCCGTCTTCTGGTCTTCCGTTCCGGACGCAAGGATCGCGCCCCGGAACAGCGCTGCATATTTCGTTCCGGGAACCCCGGTTATTTGGTCAAAAGCGCGGCTTCGTGCTTTTTCAGCGACCGGCGCGCCGAGGCATAAGCCTTGAGGCCCTCTGCGTGCTCGAGTTCCGGGAAGAGTTCCAGAATCTCTTGACGCTGCGCATTGCCGATCCCCTTGAGGCTATAGTCGCCGGGCTGGAAGCTTTCGGTCCACGCACCGTTCGACAGGATCACCTCATGGCCTTCGAACATCACATGGATGTAGGCAACGCCATTGGCCTCAACCTCATCAACACCGTCCAGACCGGTCAGGTGTTTGGCCGCAACCAGAACCTCACGCTCTTCGAAATAGAGCGCCGTCTTGTCGTTGGCCACCAGCACGCGGTGGTTGGGTGACACCAGCATGTCATGTTCGGGCAGGTTGTTGCCCAAGGCACCCTGCTGGATCAGGATCGGTTTAAAGTGCGGCTTGCGCGCCAGATCAAAGCCAGTCAGGTCCTTGCGGCCGACCCATTTAATCTCTTGGATGCCGTTGTCACGGGTGATGACTCGGTCGCCGACGGCCAGATCCTCGACCAGACGTTCGCCCTGCGGCGTCGCAATCAGCGTGCCGGGGGTAAAGCAGGGTACGATTTCCTCAATCTCGAAAAAGTCCATGGTGCCGGTGACAGCGCCAGACCCGTCGAGGAATTCGATGGTTCCGTCCAGACCGTTACCGTTGCTGTCTGCCACTTCGTTGACCAGACGCCAATCGACACCCTCGGCTCCCACACCAGACAGGTCCAGAATGTCGTAGTCCTGGTTGGGCGGATCTTCAGGGTTGGTCTGATCGACAAACCCACCCGAGCCACCGTCAACTGTGTCACCAATACCGTCAGCCGCGCTGTCGACGATGATCACATCCCGATCCGACCCGCCGCTGATGCTGTCGACCCCCGACCCGCCGTTCAGCGTGTCATTGCCTTGTCCGCCGATCAGCACATCATTGTCGTTGCCACCCATCAGGATGTCATCGTCAATGCCGCCATCCAACGTGTCATTGCCCGACCCGCCTTGCAACGTGTCGTCATCGTCGCCACCGATCAACGAGTCGTCACCCAGGAAACCCTGCAGCAAGTCACGGTCGTTTTCGGTGTTGGGGTCGATGTCGTCGGTCAGTTCCAGAGACGCAAAGTTGGAGCCATCCAGCGTATCGTTGCCCTGACCGCCGTCCAGAGTGTCCGACCCGTGCGAGCCGATCAATAGGTCGTCGCCCTGCCCGCCCATGATCGAGTCGTCGTCGATACCGCCATCCAGCGTATCGTTCCCGCCGCCGCCGTCGATAGTGTCTGCGTCGTCGCCAGTGGCAATGGAATCGTCACCAAGGTTGCCTTCGACGTAGTCACGTCCGTCTTCCGTGTTCGGGTCAGATGTAAAGCCAAGCCCATTCAGCGGTGTGCCGGGTGCAAACGACGGGTCGTCGCCTTCGTAATCAGAGAAGGTGTCGGTGCCAGCGATGATCGTGTCGTTGCCGCCACCGCCAAAGATGGTGTCAGCGCCCTGCACATCAAACAGAGAGTCATCTCCGCCGCCCAGTTCGACATAGTCGTTGTCGATGCCCGGATTCACGGTGTCGTTACCACCGCCGGCCAGAATGGTATCGGCGTCGTCGCCGGTTTCGATCAATTCGTCCGTACCGTCGCCGACAATGCTGTCGAGATCGTCCAGCGGATCGGGGTCTTGATCAAGCCCATTCAGCGGGTCAAGCAGCTGATCGCCGGGCGCAACCGGGAAGACATCGGTGTCGATGCGCGGTTCTGCGTCGTCGGTGACTTCGACCGTCACCGTGGCCTCGTCCGTGTCGATGCCGTCGGTGATTGTGTAGGTGAACGTATCCGTCCCAGTGTAGCCTGGATTCGGCGTATAGGTCACCGTCCCGTCGCCATTCAGCACCGCAGTGCCGTTGGTTGCAGGCGTGACGCCAGTTACGGTTAGCGGATCGCCATCCGGGTCCGTGTCGTTGTCGCGCGGATCCAGCGTCACAGGCTCACCGACGGTGGTGGTTGCCGTGTCATCAACCGCGTCCGGCGGGCCGTTGTCCACGTCTACAGTTGAGAATTCGATATCAGTGATAGTCACGCCCTGTTGGCTGACAGCGCCGTTGGCATATTCAATCTGGATGCTGGCCACTGGTCCCGTGATCTCGACCAGTACAGAGGTCGTGGCGTCTTCGAAACCGGTTTCGGGCGTTCCAGTCAGATCCCCACCCGCGTTTGTGACACCGGACCCCAGCGTCAGCGTGACTGGAACCGGATTGCCATCTGGGTCAAGCGCGGTGACGTTGACAACATCCTGGAAACCGCCGCCCGCTTCGGCAAAATCGCCGCCCACGCCAGTGTCGATGTCATTGATGCGGAACGAAACATTTTGCGCCGCGTCGGAATACAACGAAGTGTCCGTGGCACGAAAGTCCAGCACGGTGGTCGATGTATCACTCGCCGCGCCTGTGCCTTCTCCGAACAGCTTCAGAAATGACTGGTTCGAAAATGTCTCATCCGGAGCAACGTAGCCAGGCGCGTTGAAGGTAAAGGCGCTGCTGCCCGCGCTCAGCCCGTCGTAAGAAATGTCGACAGCGACGCCGCCGGTATCAACACTGGCAGAAACACCACCGTCTGCGTCTGCCAGGTTGGTGCCAAACGGACCCAATGCACCCCATTCCAAGACCAAATCAGCCATATTACGACCCTCTTTCACTTCAAATGGGGGCATGCCCCGTGCGCAGTAGCGCCGACAATGCGCGCAGCACCGCCCAATTCATTACGTGCTCGCCAAGTTGCGTCGATACGAAGTGATCGCGGTGCTCCCTGTCGCGTCAAAGCGCGAAAAGAGATGCCATTTCGGCACGGATGGATTCTCCATCCTCGCTTCACTTCGCATCGCAAGATGCGAGCGGTTCAGCGGCCGCCCCCGTGGCCTGCAGACTTCACCCCCCAGTTGGGCTTGGGGAAATCATTAAGGCGCGCCCATCATTCAGAGAAGTAGAAAATTGTACAAAGAGGGGCAATTACGCCCTTTCCTCGCCAACTTTCGGCGAATTCGCCTTGAAATTGCCCCTATTTGATCACGCAACTTTTTCCAAAATGGAAACGTTCAAACACAACATTTAGTGCCCATCAACAGCAAACCCCAAATGATGCGCTTACCGACCAAACTGAAAGCTAACTGTTCAGATTTCGAGAACATTGCCGCACGCCGCATTTCGGCCCCATGGCTTGCCTTTTTGTCGCCACATTTTCGCTGGCACTGTCCGCACTCACGCACCAATCCTGCAACCCTTGCGCGATTGGACAATGCAGACATCAGACATCGGGGCAGGAAGTACGAATCATTCGACGAAAATGCCGATTTTGCCCCGATGCCCTTCCATTTCGCTCCGCCACATCAATTCTGCGAAAAAGCCTTAGTTGCGCACCTTGTCTGACGTACGGTGATGTCATGCCCTATTCCGCCCTTCCGCCGCCGGCCTTCTGGAAGCGATGCCGCGACAGCGCGGATTTTCGTCTGGACGCGTTATATGCCCCCAAGGTCGCCCTGCACCCCGGGCTGCGGATCGCCACGGCGGGCAGTTGTTTTGCCCAGAACATCGCCACCTACGTCCGCGCCTCGACCCTGACACTGGTCGAGGCAGAGCCCGCACCGGCACTGATGCCCGGCGACGTCGCCCGGCGGTACGGCTACGGTCTTTTCTCGGCGCGCTACGGCAACGTCTACACCGCACGCCAGTTGCGCCAGTTGCTGGAAGACGCAGAAAGCGCAACCGTGCACGACGCGGCCGTATGGCGGCGCAGAGACGCCTGGATCGACGCACTGCGGCCCAACGTGGAACCCGATGGGTTTCAGACTGAGGCCGAGTTATGTGCCTTTCGCCGGGATCACCTGCGCCGGGTGCGTGCAATGTTCGACGAAACGGATGTTTTTGTTTTTACACTCGGGTTGACCGAATGCTGGGCAGATCGCGCCACTGGGCTGGTCTTTCCCACCGCGCCGGGCGTGCTGGGCGGGCATTTCGATCCCGATCAGCACGTCTTCGTCAACCAGAGTTTTGCCGAGGTTCATGAAGACCTGACAGAGGCTATCGCGCGGATGCGCCTTTGGAACCCGGAACTGAAGGTGTTGCTGACCGTCTCACCCGTGCCGCTGACAGCCACCGCCAGCGGGGATCACATCCTGTCGGCGACCACCTACTCCAAATCCGTGTTACGCGCCGTCGCCGGAGAGGTCGCCGCACTGGACCCGGACATAGACTATGTGCCGTCTTATGAGATCATCACCGGCACCCCCTTTGGCGCTCAGTTCTACAACGACAACCTGCGCACCGTGACAGCCGAGGGTGTGGCAACGGTCATGTCGGTCTTCTTTGGCGCGCATCCCGAATTGGGTGGCGTTCCACGCCCGGACATCGTGATCTCTGACCCGCAATCAGAACCGGCACCGCAAGAAGACATCTGCGAAGAGGCTCTATTGGAAGCATTCGCACCGCCGGAGCACATCCGTTGAAGCTTTGCCTGATCGGCGACTCGCACGCGGCAATGTTGATTGCGGCGTACCGCCAGAACCCGGCGGGCGAGAACATGACAGTCTTTGCCAAACCTGGTTTGGCAGACGAAGACTTCGCGATGGACGGCCCCCGACTGCGTGCCGCATCTGTGGACATGCACGCAAGGCTGGCCGAGATGGGCATGCCAGACACATTGAACCTTGCCGATTTCGACGCAGTGGTGATTGCCGGGCTTGTGCCCTCGGCCTTTGCAGCCGCTCGCCTGCAACAGGGGCACAGTGTCACTGGCTGGCCATCGGGCGCGCATTCCATTGCAAAGGCTCTCACCGACGCACCCGCGGCCAAGACCCGACCACTGTTGAGCCGCGCCGCCTATGTCGCCTCACTAACCGGACTCTGCCAGACCTCACTGGCCGCGCGGATCGCGTCTATTGCGCCTTGCCCGGCAGTTGTAATCGCCCAGCCGTTCCCTTCGGACGCCTTGCTGGACAAGGACGGGACGTATCCCATCTTTCGCCGCCTGCTGCGCCATGGCGACGGTTCGGCGCTGGCCGCTGATCTGATCACGGCGCATCGCGCAGGCCTCACCCCGCTTTCCGGCACCACCTACCTGCCGCAACCGGCCGACACGCTGTCCCACGGATGCCTAACACAGGCCGGTTTCATGCGTGGCGGCCCACGGCTGTCCAATGGCACCCGGCAGGACAGCAACGACGTGTTGCACGGCAACGCAGCACTGGGCGCATGCCTGCTAAGCGACCTGCGAGCAATCTTGGCCAGACCCGGTTAAACCGCCTCAAATCCTTAACACTCTCGTCAAGACTCCAAAGGCTGCGTTAAGGACCGCTTGCCAAATTCCCCTTTGTGGGAATTTGGAGGTGAGTTGTGGGAACCCCCATTATCGTGCTGGCCGGGCAAAGCAATGCCGGCCGGATCGCCGGTGAGGTTCAGGATGCGCTGGACGCCACCTATGGCGCAGGGAAATACATCTTGGTACGCGCCTATTCGGCCGGCGCGCCACTGACCAGCGCGCGCGATGGCAAAACAGACTGGCAAACCCCCGGTGAGATGCGCACAGTCATTGTCGACGAAACCGTGGCCGCGCTGCGCGCGACGCCGGACGGCTATGTCGCCGGGGTGATCTGGGTGCAGGGAGAAGGCGACACCGATGAATCGGGCACGCCGGGCGACTATGCGCCCGATTTCCATGCGCTGATGTCAGAGTTCCGCGCAGAGATCGCCTCGGACATGGGCAACCGCCTCACCGGGGTCGAAGATGCGCCCATCGTGATTTCCGGTCTGTCCGACTACGCCCCTGCCGCCCCCGAGCGTCAGTTCTGGGACGCCATACAGGCAGAGCTGATAGGCTTGGGTGCTGACAACGCCGGGATCGTCACCGTGCAACCGGATCTTGTCCTGACCGCCGCAGGCATCGCACCCGCCCAGATGTTCACAGACGGATTGCACTATTCGGACGCCGCCAGCGTGGCCTTGGCCGACAATCTAGTTAGCGCGCTGGTCCAGATGGACACGCAAGGCGGCGAAGGAGGCGCAAACACCCAAGGCACCTCTGGTGCAGATCGACTTGTGGGCACCAGCGGCAACGACATCTTTATCGTGGACCACAGCGGCGACACCATCGTCGAGGCCGACAACGCCGGTATTGATCTTGTTCGGGCATCCGTTTCTTTTGCGCTGCGCGACTACGGCATGTCTCTGGAAAACCTAACCTTGCTGGGCAATGCCGACCTCAGTGGCACCGGCAACGGCGCAGACAACATCCTGACAGGCAACAGCGGCAACAATGCGCTGAACGGTGCCTGGGGCGATGATGTGATCTATGGCATGGCCGGCGACGACACCTTGCAGGATACCAACGGCACCGACACCCTGATCGGCGGCACTGGGGACGACGTCTATTTCGTGGACGACGCAAACGACGTCGTGATCGAATACAAGGGTCAGGGCCACGACCTGATCAATTCGTCTGTCTCCTACCGTCTCTGGGCCGATGCCCCAGAGGTCGAGGATCTGATCCTGACCGGCAGTGACAATATCGACGGCGCAGGCAATGGCTATGACAACCACATCATCGGCAACGCGGGTGCCAATTTTTTGGACGGCGCGCGCGGGCGCGATCTGCTGGAGGGCGGTGGCGGAGCGGATACTCTGTTGGGACAGACCGGGGCCGATACTCTGCTGGGTCAGGATGGCGACGATGTGCTGTATGGCGATCATGAGGACGGTGCATCGACCACCTATGCCGGGCAGGCCTTTCGCCTCTATCAGGCGACCCTAGCGCGGGCGCCCGATGCCAATGGCTATGGCTTTTGGACCGAACAACTGGCGGATGGGGCCAATTACTTCAACGTCATTACCGGCTTTGTCCAAAGCCCCGAGTTTCAGGCCACCTACGGGTCGCTCTCAGACGATGCCTTTGTCGAAATGCTATATAACAACGTGCTGGACCGCGCCTCTGACGCAAACGGCAAGGCGGTCTGGCAGGCGTATCTGGACGATGGGGCAACGCGTGAATTTGTGGTGTCACACTTTGCCGAAAGCCCCGAATTCCAGCGCATGATGGAACAGGATCTAGAGGCATGGACCCGCGCGCTTGGCCCCGATGACGTGCTGGACCCCGGTGCCGGGGATTCCACCTTGTCGGGCGGAGACTTGTCCGACACTTTTGTCTTCAGACCCTCCTCGGATGGCACCCATGTCATCACCGACTTTGAAGCATGGGACGTTCTGGACCTTGTTGCCTTTGGCTATGCTGACGCCAACGCCGCCCGGTCAGAGTTTTACCAACAGGGCGACGATCTGATCTTTGACGATGAAGGCGTGACCATTGTCCTGCAAGACACGACCATGGATGCGCTCAGCGATCAGGGCCTGATGATCTGAACGGATTAAGGGTTGGGGCGATCAGCCGCCCTGCCCGTCCATTCGATCCTTCAGGAACTGGCGAATGTCCAACAGTGATTTCTCATCCATCGAGACATAAACCAACGCCATGTTCACCCGCTCGCGCACCATTTCACCCGGAAAGGGTAGATAGCTGAGTTCGCGCGACCCGAAGGACGGTGAGGCGGTGCCCACCTGCCACTCGGTCTTCAACTCCACATCCACCAGTTTCAGCGCCGTATCGCTGCCCGCGCCGGGCCGCTCGAACGGGACACCGGCCAGTCGCAGATACGACGCTTTGTCAGCGGCCTGCACAAAGCCGTCGATGAACTGCGTCGCCAGCACCTGCAATTCCGCCGCTTGATCCTCGGGTTTGAGATGGCTGTGCAAGTGGTCGTGATCATGTGGGTGGTTGTGATCATGCGGGTGGTGATGGTGGCCGATATTGCCGTTCACGATGTCATGCGGCATCGGTTTCATCCTCCAGTTCAAAGACCTTAAGCGCAGTATTCAGCGCATTGATCGCGGCCGGCAGCCCGCCATACAGCGACATCTGCCAGATCGCCTCAGCGATTTCTTCACGGCTTAGCCCCGCCTTGCGCCCGCCTGTGATATTTACCGCCAGTTGCGGCGCGGTTTGGCCGCCAAGGGCGGTCAGCGCCGCGATGGTGGCCAAATAGCGGTCGCGCAGCGGCAGGCCGGGGCGCGCGTATTGCTGGCCATAGGCATAGTCGACCACGGTTTGCGCCATGCCCGGCAAGAGGTGGCCATAGCGCTGCGTCAATGCCTGCTCCATGCCGGGGTTCAACTGTTCGGACAGCTTGCGGCCGGTTTCCAATGTCTCTGACACGTCGTTTACCGTTTTGTCCGGCCGTGCCAGCGTTTGCCCTCGAATTCGCCATGCGGGATGGCGACAGGCTTGTCGATATGCCGGGTGTGCTTGCCCATATTGCCGCTGGCGACAAGGCTGCCCAGCACATCAACAATGACCCGCGTGCCCATCAGCGCGGTAATGTCTGACGTGTCATAGGGGGGCGACACCTCGACCAGTTCCATGCCGCAGATCCCCTCTGCCGCGACCTTGGACGCCAGCGCCAAAGCCTCACGCGGCAGGAAACCACCCGGTTCCGGCCAGCCGGTTCCGGGAACAAACCCACAGTCAATGCTGTCGATATCAAATGACATGTAGACCATGTCGACCCCGTCCCAGGCCATTTCCAGCGCCATTTCTGCCGTCTTGTCGATGCCCATCTTTTCCATGTCGCCCATGGTAATGATGTTGGTCTCGCGGTCCCGCGCGACCTTGACCGCCTCACGCGGCACCTGCCAGCCGCCGATGCCGACCTGCACAAGGTTCTTGGCGGGCACGTTCGGCAACAAGGTGGAATGGAACCACGGTGTCGTGTGCATCCGCTCATCCAGATCCTTTTCCTGAATGTCGGCGTGGCGGTCAAAATGGACGATGCCAATCTTTTTCGACGTACATTCTGCGATACCGCGCACGCAGGGAAAGCCGATGGAATGGTCGCCGCCGATCATCACCGGCAGGGAGCCGGAACTGAACACATGGCTAACGGCGCGGCTGATCTGGTCAAAGGATTTCTCAAGGTTCGCCGGGATGGTGAACACGTCGCCCGCGTCACACAGGGTCATCTGTTCGCGCAGGTCCACGCCCAGTTCATAATTGTACGGCGTATACAGCGCGCTGATCTTGCGCAGCCCCTGCGGACCAAACCGCGTGCCGGGCCGATAGGTGGTGCCGCCGTCAAAGGGAATGCCAAGGATCGTGGCGTCGTAGTCGCCGACCTCTGTCACATCCTCTGCATAGGGCGCTTTGAGGAAGGTATTGATGCCCGCGAAATGCGGCAGTTCCCCGCGCGCGAAGGTGGGGATCGACTTGTCCTCGATGCTGTCGGCCCCGGTCAGACCCATGCGCAGCGCCCAACGGCGTTCTTCGTCCCAGCGGCCTTCGGGAAGATCCGCCTCGGCCTTCATCGATTTCCAGCCTTGCAGTTTGGTCAGGTCCGGGTGGTGGGCACGGCGGTCCGTGCCGATCAGGTCGGCGGGATGGTGAGACCGGCGGCGGTCAGCGGGGGTGCAAAACATGGGTGCGCTCCTTGAGTGTCTGAAAGGGGATGCCATCATCGCGGGCATCGAAATCATAGGTGATCGTGGCGGCGTTCTTTTCTGGGTCGGTCGCGTCCCAGACCGGTTTATCAAAGGCCCAGACACGATCCCCCAGCTTGAACGCCTCGCCCAAATCATGGGTGATCATGAAAATGGTCATGCCGCTTTGATCCCGCAGTTCCTGTAGGAAATCGTGCATGACAATCTTGGTGCCCGGATCCAGCGCGCCAAAGGGTTCGTCCAGCAACAGGATCTTGGGCTCACCAGCCAGCGCCTGCGCGATGGCCAGACGTTGCAGCATTCCGCCCGACAGATCGGCGGGGTATTGATCCGCCACATGCTCCAGCCCGATGCGGGCCAACGTGGCGCGGGCCTTGTCGCGTTCTTCGGCGCGGTCGGCGCGGCTCACCCGTCCCCAAAAGGACGACCGGAATGCGCGCGGCGCGATCAGGTTGTTCAGAACCGTTTGATGTGGCAGCACCGAATAGCGTTGAAACACAATGCCATGGTCGCGCCCCGGTTCGCGCGCCATGGGGGCGCCGTCGATGTGGATTTCACCGCGCGTGGGTTGCTCCTGCGCCAACAGCAGCCGCAGAAAGGTGGTCTTGCCACAGCCTGAGGCACCGACGATGGAGACAAACTGCCCCTTCGGCACACTGACATCGATGTTTTCAATGATGGTGCGTTTGCCATAGGTTTTGGACAGGCCCTTGATGGTGACGTAGCTCATAGCGCCTCTCCATCCCAAGGGAACGCTCGTTTGGACAGCATCCGCAGCACCAGATCCAGTAAGAAGGCCAGCAGGGTTATCCAGACGACGTAGGTCAGGATCACGTCCATCGCCAAATATCGCCGGACCAGAAAGATGCGGTAGCCCAGCCCCTGATCCGACGCGATGGCCTCTGCGGCAATCAGAAACAACCACGCGGGCCCCAGCGACAGCCGCACCGCGGCAATCAGGCGGGGCAGCACCTGCGGCAGAACCACATGCAGCGCGATGGCAGTGGAACTCGCCCCCAGTGTCTGGGCCTTGACGAATTGTTCGCTGGGCAAGTCAATGACCCGCTGCGACATGTCCCGGATCAGGAAAGGCGTGATGCCGATGACAATCAGCGCGACCTTGGACACCTCCCCCAACCCCAGCAGGATAAAAAGGATCGGCAGGATTGCCAGCGGCGGCACCATAGAGACCACCGACACAAAAGGCGCAAAGCTCTTGCGCAGGTAGGGCAACATGCCGATACCGATACCAGTGATCAGCGCCGTGGTTGCCGCGATCAACACGCCCAATGCCAGGCGACGCAGGCTGGCGAAGGTGTCGTTCCAGAACAGGATCTCTCCGGACCGGCGGTCAGGTTCTGTCACCAGCCGTTCGGCGGTGGCAAGGATCGTCGTCGGCGCGGGCAGCAGCTTGTCCTGCGGGTTCACCGCCAGCCGCATTTCCGATCCGATCATGTAGATGACCAGTACCGCGAGAAAGGGCACGGCGGCCAACACAATGGCCAAGACCGGTCCCGGTTTTCGATTGATCCAACGCATGGCGATCCTCGGCGGGCAGAGGCTCCGGATCAGATCCGGAGCGCGGTTCGTCGTGGAAACATGCGGCCCGCCCATATGGACGAGCCGCGTGAAGAGTTTTACAGAGCGCCGTCCGCCGCCATCTGCATGTAGGTGGTGTCAAAGCGGAACGTGACATTCGCCGGATCGCCAGTCGTGCTGCCGTCCGGATAGGACACCCCGACGAAGTCAGCACTTGGCGCGCCCTCACCCAGAATGCCCTTTTCGAACAGGAATTCGGCCACATTGACCATGGTCGTGGGCAGCTCGGCCCCCATGGTGAATGCAACCGCATCGGCCGGGTCATAGAACATCTCTGTCGATGCCAATTGGGCTTTGTACCCCGCCAGATCGGTGCCAGAGGCCTCTGCCATGGCAGTCAGGACCGCCTCGTCACCCGCAGCCATCAGCCCCATGACCTCATACCATGCGCCAACCATGGCCTTGCCAAAATCAGGATTGGCGGCCAGCGTGTCGGTATTAACCACCATCAGGTCGATGATCTCGCCCGGAATATCGGAACTGTCGAATAGCTTCTTGGCGTTGGGTTCTTCGAGGATGGTGGAGACCAGCGGGTTCCATGTCACCACCGCCTCTACATCCGCGGTGGTAAAGGCGGCGATCATGTCCGCGTCCGACGTGTTCAGCACCCCGCCCAGATCACGTTCCTGCAGGCCGACGCTGTCTAGCGCACGCGCTAGCAGATAGTGCGAGACCGACAGTTCCACTAAGTTAACCGGCTTGCCCGCCAGATCTGCAAGACCGGTATCGCCTTTGACGATCACCGCGTCATTGCCGTTCGAAAAATCGCCGACAATCAGCGCCGTGGTGTCCACGCCGCCACCTGCGGGGATCGATAGGGTGTCCATATTGGTGGCCGACACGCCGTCAAAGGCACCAGCGGTGTATTGGTTGATCGACTCGACATAATCGTTGATCTGCACGATCTCGACGGTGATGCCGTATTTCTCGGCCCATTTGTCCATGATCCCGGACTCGTCCAGATAGCCCCAAGGCATCCAGCCCACATAGATGGACCAAGCGACACGAAAGTCGGTTTTGTCCTGAGCCGTGGCGGGTGTGGCCGCCGCCAGCGCAAGTGCCGCGCAGGTGGCCACAAATTGGCGTCTTGCAAACATGGGTGTCCCCTCATGCAACGTCCCGCCTTTGATTGCTGATCGAGGCACCGAGGCGGAACTTGAGAGATCGGTGAAACCTCAACGCGCAGTGCTCTCCCGGGATTTTGCCCCGCCGTGTCCCGGCAGGGAATTTGCCCCGTCGGTGGCATCTCTTGGACCAGTCCCTCCGGGAGGAGAAAAGAGGCGGAACCCTAGATACCCTGCTGTCTTCAGCATCGGGGATGGGGATGTGTTGTCACGCGGGTTGCATCAATCGCAGGCGGCGCAACTCGCCATCGCCCAAAAAACAGGCTATTTTTTCGTCCAATGGTGCGAAATGTGGCAGCGGGCATTGCGCGCGACCTATGACCGGACAAAACTCAGGCCATGACATATCCCATCGCATCGCCGTGGTACGGCACTCAGCAGATCGACGCCCGTATCTGGTGCCTGACGGAACCGCATGTGCACCCGATCTTTTCCGCCAACATCTTTCTTGTCTTGGGATCAGAGGCCGACATGGTCGTCGACAGTGGCATGGGGATCGCGCCGCTGCGGCCGGTGGTGGATGCGTTGCGTCCCGATCCGGCCAAGCCATTGATCCTGTTCACCACCCATTGTCACGTCGATCACATCGGTGCGGCACATGAGTTCGACATCCGGCTTGTGCACCCGCTGGAGGCCGAAGATCTGGCACAACCCGCCCCCTACAGTCTGGACACCACCGGAATATCGGACACATTTCGCACGCTTTTCCTGGACGCGGGCTATCCTCCGCTCTGGCCGCACCTTTTGGATGCCCTGCCCCATGCAGGGTATGATCCAGCCGCCTACACGCTCAAGGGCGCGCCCGCGACCCGCACGGTCGAGGACGGTGATACCGTCGATCTGGGCGACTGGCAGGCAGAGGTTTTGCATCTACCCGGCCACTCGCCCGGACAGGTCGGGCTGTGGCATGGCAACAGCGGCACGCTGTTCGGCGCGGATGCGATCTATGATGGCCCGCTGATTTACGACGGGCCGGGAATGGACGTTGCCGCCTATGCCGCAACGCTGCGCCGTATCCGGGCGTTGCCGGTCCAGCGTGTGCTGGGCGGCCATGACCCGGCATTTGGCCAAGACCGCTGTCACCAGATTGTGGATCACTACCTGACGCTCTGGCAGGCCTGATCGCCGGCGCGGCTCAGGCCGCGTCGATCTGCACAGATGCCGGCTGTGTCAACGGCACCTCACATCTTTGCCCCAGAAAATCCACCGCGTGCCAGACCAGCGCGCCATCGCCCGTACAACTGAGCACCGTCTGCCCTTCGAGCAGCGGGTTGGTACACAGTTCTGCCAGACCGCAAGCCCCGTCCCAGCGCCCGAAGGCAAAGACATGCCGCAACTGTTCCTGCAAGGCCCATGTCCGTTGCCCCGCCTCTAGTGCGGCGATGGTATTGCGCGAATTCTCTGCCTCGGGCTGACCGACCCCAAACACGAACCGCTGCCCGATGGACACGATAAAGGCATGGGCCGTCCCCGCCATCAGGTGCATCGCGCTGGCCGGCTGTTCCGACCGCCGGTTCCACAATTCGGCATAGTCGCCGAAGACCCCTGTTTCCATCAACCGGTCCGACCCATTGAACTCTAGCAGGCCGCTGTCTTCTGCTTCTGGTCGGCCGTGCCAGTTGATCTCTCGCTGCCATGTGCAAACATCGTCACGCAGACTCACCACACCGGCAAAGCCTTCGGCCCGCAACAACGCCATCAGTGTCGCGTCAGGCAAATCCGCCAACGCAGAGGCCCCGCGCACGTCTGGCCGATTGGGCGGAATGCGGATGTCGGCATAAAGCGATCCGCACTGCATCCAGTGTACAGTCGTCTCACAGTCATTGAACGACGGCGACTTGAGCCAGGCGCGATGCCAGTGTCCCTGAATATCCCCGGATGTGATCATTCTGCTGCCATTTGGCGATTGCCCATCGCCCCGATGATCTCATCCGCGCTCAGCACAGCCCCTGCCTGAAGGTATTCCATAGCGTTCAACGACGCCTGATGCGCTTCCGGCGAGGTGCCTCCAACGCAATCCGCAACAACGCGACAATAATAATCGCTTTGGTGGCCGTCGGCGAAACTGTAGTGGACGCAGACATCCGTCATGCCGCCGACAAAGATCAGCGTTTCCGCTTTCAGGCCGCGCAGGAGGATCTCCATCTCGGTTCCGAAAAAGCAGGAATAGCGTCGCTTGGGCACATGATAGTCGCCGGGCTTGTACCCCATTTCTTCAAAGGCGACTGGTGTGCCTGGATCACCCTCCATGCAATGGATGTCCTCGGAGCCGTCCAACTCTCGACCATAGTCAATCTGGTCACGGCGGTGGATTTCTTGAACGAAAACAACCGGAATGCCGTTGTCATGCGCGGCATCTACAACGGCGCGCGCACGCATCATGTTCTCGGCATAGCCGGGCATGTGCGGAATACCGCCTTCGGATTTCATGAAAGCGGATTTCTGGATGTCAATGACCATAAGAACGGTGTTGCCGACAAGAGTGGGTTGGCGGGCCATTGTGCGCCTCCTTCAGGTGTTGGATTGGTCCGCGCCCATCAGGCGCGGCAGGTCGCCCCAGCGGGCAACGGCGGAAAAAACAAGGACCGACACGGCGATAAAGGTAATCGCCGCCACGGCCATTGTCGGCGTGTAGCCGTTTCTCAGAGAGTTGAAGATTTGCAGGGTCACGGTGGCATAGCCGGAGGCCGAGACAAAGAACATCACGATGAACTCGTTGAACGACAACACCAGCACAAAGAAGAAACCCGAGATCGTGTAGGGGATCGTCTGCGGCAGGATCACCGTGCGGAAGGTGACGGATTCAGTGGCGCCCATCGTTGCGGCGGCGTCCAGATGCGCGCGGTCGATGCTTTGCAACCCGATTGAGATCGTCACCATCGGCAACGCCATCAGCAGCACCGCATGGCTGACCACCCCTGCCCAGAGCGCACCCAAACCGCCAAAAAAGCTCCAGAAAAAGCCAAGCCCGACGCCAAAAACGATGGGTGGCACCGCAAAAGGCATCGACCCCAGCGCTGCCAGCGTGCGGGACAGTTTCGATCCCGTCGACCACAGCAGATAGGCCAACGGCCAGGCCAGCATAACCGCCAGACTGGCCGCGCCGACCGCGACAATCACCGAATTGCCCAGCGCCTGCGTCCAGACCGGTTCAGAAACAAAGAACTCGCCAAAGCGCGCCAACGTCGGCTCGCGCGGGGG
>TARA_R100000789_G_scaffold80847_6_pt1 | contig 26997 bp, 26 predicted proteins | sample TARA_R100000789 | Tara Oceans TARA_R100000789 (sample SAMEA2623403) | marine metagenome | biome: marine biome (ENVO:00000447); feature: mesopelagic zone (ENVO:00000213); material: "saline water (ENVO:00002010), including plankton (ENVO:xxxxxxxx)" | depth 450 m
ACTCAGCTACAAGGCGCGCAAGCGGTGGTCCCTGTTTGTGCTGCTGGTGGGTTTCCCGCTGTATATCATACTCGCCTGGGGCATCCTGAGCCGGTTGAACCTGTGGCAACTGCCGCTGGTGGTGGAATTCTTGATCTACGTATTCTTTGGCGTTGCGTGGATTTTTCCGCTCAAGCCGATCTTCAAAGGCGTCGGCCAACCGGACCCGGACGCCAAGGACTGATCCCAGTCCCTTAGGGGCATGAAAAAGCCCCCCGCGACATCGGTCGCGGGGGGCTTTTTGTTGGGCTGTGACAGGTTCAGCCGGTGGCGGCGGGCTTGAAACTGATGGTTTCGGCGGCGGTGAAACGCCCGCCGGATGTCTTGCGGATCTTGCCCTCACGCAACAACTGGCCAAAGCTGCGCAGACGGTCCTCGCGCGAGCTGTCAGAGACTTCGGCCTGCCGCAGGGTGGTCATCAACTGCGGGCGTGAGAATTGATCGCGGCCCTCGACGTAGGACATATAGGCGGCGGCAGCCTCCAGCAGTTCCGGCAGGCCCTTGACCCCAATATCCTCGGCAAAGGCTGCAAAGCCTGACTCTTCGTTCACGGTTTGCGGAACCGGTTCGGTGCGGCGGACGCGACGCGGACGGACCGGAGCGGAATCCGCTGCCGGGTTGCCGTCGTCGGTGCCCGCGACCCGCTGTTCGGCCACCAGTTTCAACGGTGTCGGTGCCTGAGGCTCGGGACGTTCGGTGGGGCGGGACACGCTTTGCGGGCGGCGCGGACGCACCACGTTGGCCAGATCCTCGCGGTAGGGTTCCTGTTCCTCCGCGGCGTCGGCTTTTCGGCCCAGAAGGCGGTCGGCCTTAGTCGCGGCGACAGCGGCGCGCAGATGCGCAATGGCGCTGCGGCGGCGGTTGCCTTCGGGTTCGTCCATCTCGCTGTCAGTCTGGTCCATCAGGCGCGAGGTGTCGCCGTCCTCGACCTCATGTTCGGTCAGCAGGGCGCGGGCCGGGCTGGCCAGTTTGACGGCCTTGCGGGCGCTGTTTTGCATGTCGCTGTCCGGGTCCGCATCGACGGCAGATTCCGGCGCGGCGATGGGATTGTCCAGCCGCAGGGGGGCTGCATGGCCGGACACAGCGGTGTCGTCGTCGTCGTCCTCGCCCAGATCGGCATCGGTCATGCCCGGCATGGTCGACGCAAAGGTGGGGTCCGGCGCGATATCGTCGTCGTCGTCCCATGCTCCGAAATCGCTGGCAAGTTCGGCCTTCACAGCGGCGAGTTCGCGGGCGAGTTCCTCTTCTTCATCGGGCGACAGGCTGCTGATGTCCGACTTGGCCACCGGCGGCGGTGCCACCTGTTCAAGTTCGATTTCTGGCGCGACTTCTGGTGCGTCTTCGGGCACCTCTTCCAGCATGCCGTCGTCGATGGCCTGCTCAAAGGCGGCGCGCTTGACCTTGACCACACGGGCGCGCAATTGCGTGTCTGGTGTGGCAGGCGCTGGCGGCTCTGCGGTTGCTGTCTCATCGGTAGACCGGGGCGTCAGCGGCCCTTCGGCAGCCCATGTGCGGCCAAGGGCGGCCGCGACAGCCTCAATCGTGTCATCATTATCGGTGTCGTCGGTGTCGTCGGTGTCCCAGTCGAGGCTGTCAGCCTCGGCGGTCGCCGGTTCAGGCGCGTCATCGTAGCTGTCGGCCTTGTCCGTGTCATTGCTGGCAATAAGGCTGGCGACGGCGGCGTCCAGAACACTGTCGTTGTCGTCGATATCCTCGACTTCGTCGAGCTCGTCGTAGTCGTCCTCGTGGCTGTCTGCCAGGTCAAGATCATCGGTCAGGTCGGCGGCCTCGGCATTGCCGCTTTCGACCACCAGTTCGTCCAGCAGCGATTCGAGCGCGTCGTCATGTGCTGTTTCGTCGGGGGTTTCTTCGGTTAGGGACACCTCGTCCGGTGTCTCTTTGACCAATTCCTCTTCGATCAAAGCCTCTTCGACGGGTGCGTCGTCTTCCGGCACCTCCGCGACAAACGTCTCGGCGACGGGTGTTTCGACGACCAGCGCCTCTTCGACAAGCGTGTCCTCAATCGGCGCGGCCACATCCGGCGCGTCGTCTTCGGCGGCTGTGTCGGTGTCCGTGTCGGCGATTTGCGCGACAACCGCGCGGATGCGGTCCAGCTTGGCGGCAATTCCGTCCGGAGCGGAAGCAGGCGGAGCAGGCGCCACCTCCGGTCCGTCGGGCACCAGGTCGTCCAGCACGGCCTCATGGTCGAGGTCGCGGGCGTCCGGTGCCAAAGTCTCTGTCAGAACGGCGGTGGCCTCGATGGTGTCATCATCGGGCAAATGATCGGCTGCGCGGGCCGCGGGCGTGCTCATCGCGGCGGCCATGGCCCCGGCAGAGGCCGCGGCGGCCATCACACGCGGCGGGCTGCCCAGCGACAGCGTGCCGCCAGTGTCGGCCATCCGGTCACGCAAGTATTCGGTGGCCAGTTCGGGATCGAACTGCGGTGGTTCCGCGCCGAAAAACCGATCCTCGCCCACAACGCCGCGAAAGAAATGCGTCGTCTCCTTGACCACTTCCATCGGATCGTCAAACCCTTCGGCGGTACAGGAGAAGGTGCCGTAGGACACGGTCAGGATCTTGCTCGAACTCACCATGGTCTGCTCACTTTCATTCGTTCTGCAACAGTGTGTTTACCACGTCGACCGAGACGAAAGCTGTTCAAATCTGTGCCGTCAACGGTATCATTTCATGACCGGATTGTGATCTGTTTCCCAAACCGTCATTAATCGGCCATGAAAGTTAAAATTGTTCAAGACGATGCGCCGGTGCTGCTGGTCGGCGGCGGAGAGGTCGACCAACAGGTCCTGGCGGCGGCTTTGCCCGCGGCGCGGCAGGTGGTGGCAGCCGACGGGGGCGCGGTGCAGCTGTTGTCGCTGGGGCGGATGCCCGACGCGGTCTACGGCGACATGGATTCGCTGTCGCCAGAGGTGCAGGGCCAACTGGCGCCGGGCGTGCTGCGCGCGATCCCGGAACAAAACAGCACCGATTTCGACAAATGCCTGCGCCATATCGAGGCGCCTTTGATCCTTGGCTATGGCTTTCTGGGTCACAGGCTGGACCACCAACTGGCCGCGATGACCGTGTTGGTCAGGCGCGCGGACCGGCGTTGTTTGCTGATCGGGGCAGAGGACGTGGTGATGGTCTGCCCGCCGCAGTTGTCGCTGGACCTGCCCAACGGCACTCGGTTTTCACTATATCCGATGGCGCCGGTCACGGGCCGATCGACGGGGCTGCGCTGGCCCATCGACGGGCTGGAGTTCACGCCCGCAGGCACCACCGGCACCTCGAATGAGGTCAACGGTCCGGTGCAGGTGCACATGGACGCGCCGGCCATGCTGCTTATCCTGCCGGTGGCGTGCCTGAGTGCATTGCTTGCGGGGCTGGCGGACGCGCCCGGAACATGGCCCGCTCGCGGATGACAATATAAAGACCCGCGCCGATGGTGATGGCGATGCCCACCGTTGCCAGCGGGCCGGGCAGGTCGCCGAAGATGGCAAAGCCCACGGCGGTGGCAAAAGGGATCTCAAGATACTGCATCGGGGCCAGCGTCGCGGCGGGCGCATAGCGCAGCGACCACGTCATCAGCAGATGCGCAAAGGTTCCGGCGGTGCCCATCAGCGCGATCAGCACCCAGCCGCGCTGGCCGGGGGCGATCCATGCGAGGTCTGGCAGAACGTCGGCGGGCGTCAGCGCCATGACCGGCACCAGCAGGACCAATGCGACCATCGCCGACACCGCCTGCATCCCGATCGGGTCGGTGGTCCCGGCAATGCGCCGCGTCACCAGCATGAAAAAGGCAAAGATCACGGCGACCCCCAAAGGCAGCAGCGCGGGCCAGCCGATGTCGGTAAAGGCCGGTTGGACCACCAGCAGGGTGCCGACAAAGCCGACGGCGCAGGCGACAAGGCGGCGCAGGCCAACCTCTTCGCCCAGAAACCAGTAGCCCAGCAGCAACATGATGAAGGGCATCACAAAGGCGATGGCCACCGCATCCGCCAGCGGCAGGAACAGCAGCGCGGTGAACACGAAGGCGACGCCGGCGATGTGCAGCAAGGTGCGCAGCACCACAAAACCAAACGTGTGCAGGTCCATCCGCCAGACCCGCCCGGTGAGCAGCGTCAGCGGCACCAGAATCGCCGCCTGAAAGGCAAAGCGCAGGGTGACAAGCTGGCCCACCGCCATCTCGGGACCCAGCAGCTTGGCCAATGCATCCGCAAAGGGGGCCAGCAGGCAGAAGCCCAGCATCAGGGTGACGCCCAGCAGTGGTTTGTCGTGGTCAGAGGTGCTCATGGCGCGACCCTAGCGCCGGTGCGCCGCAGGCGAAATATCAAAGGTTCTGGTCAGGGACTTTTGGCTGGTCGAGCAAATCGACCAAGGTGGGCAGCGCCGAGACCGGGATTTCTACTGGTTTGCGCCAAAGCGCATAGCGATGCATGAGCCAACCGCCGAGCAGCACCAGCGCAATCAAAGGGACAATCATCCCGGGCCACCGATCAGAACTGACGCCACTGGCCAGTGCGGCAACAGCGATCCCCAGCCCCATGAAAAAGGACAAGCCGCCCACGCCAAACCACAGCGCCTTGATTGCTCCGGTCTCTCCAAGTGTTACCGGCAAGTCAGGGGCGCGACGGGACAGGTGTTCGGCCACCCGGCGACACAATGCGCGGTGGGCGGCGCGGTCCGCATTCTTTGGGGACAGGCCAACGCGGGTGTTGATCGAAATGCGGCAAAGCCCCGATGGCCCTTTGAGATCCAGCCGTCGCATCCGCATCAGTTGGACGGTCGACTCCACGAAGGCCGCCCTTTCGATCTCGGTCAGGTCACAGGTGCCGTGCGGGCCGGTCAACAGATCGCCCTCCAGACGCCAGTTCACGGTTTTCCCGATCGGGGCGAGACGGAAGGCGAAATCCTCAGCCAAGCGCGCGCCATCCGATGTCGCGGCGATGCACGTTCTGCGGCCAGTCCACTGCGTCGACCATGGCATAGGCCCGGTCACGCGCTTCTTGCAGGGTGGCCCCGCGCGCAGTGGCGTTCAGCACCCGCCCGCCATTGGCCAGAACCTTGCCGGCTTCGGATTTTGTGCCCGCATGGAACATCATCTGAAAGCTGTCTTCGGGCAGGCCGTCCAGCCCGCCGATCACCGCGCCCTTGGCATAGTCGCCCGGATACCCCTCGGCGGCCATCACAACGGTCATGGCGTGATCGTCGGCCCATGTGACCTGCGCCTCGGCCAGACGCCCCTCGGCGCAGGCATGCATCAGGTCCAGTGCCTGCGCGCCAAGGCGCAGCATCAGCACCTGACATTCCGGGTCACCAAAACGCACGTTGTATTCCACCAGACGGGGCTGACCGTTCTCGATCATCAACCCGACATAGAGCACGCCCTGATAGGGCATCCCGCGCTTGACCATTTCGGTCATGGTGGGGCGCACGATCTCGTCCAGTGCCTTTTGCGCGATGTCATCTGTCAGGACCGGGGCAGGGGAATAGGCGCCCATGCCGCCGGTGTTGGGGCCGGTGTCGCCCTCGCCGATGCGCTTGTGATCCTGCGCCGTGCCGATGGGCAGGCAGATGTCGCCGTCGACCAGCACAAAGAAAGACGCCTCTTCGCCGGTCATGAACTCCTCGATCACCACTTCGGCGCCCGCGCCGCCAAAGGCGCCGCCGAACATGTCATCGACTGCAGCGCAGGCGCCGTTGATCGTTTCGGCAATGATCACGCCTTTGCCTGCGGCCAGTCCGTCGGCCTTGACCACAATCGGCGCGCCTTGGGCGTGAATATGCGCTTTGGCGGCTTCGGCATCGGTAAAGTGGCCATAGCCAGCGGTGGGCGCATCCACGGCGGCGCAGATTTCCTTGGTAAAGCTTTTGGAGGCTTCCAGCCGTGCGGCAGCCGCGGAGGGGCCAAAGACCAGAATGCCCGCCTCGCGCAGACGATCCGCAACACCCGCCGCCAGCGGGGCCTCTGGCCCGACGATCACCATGTCGATGGCGTGTTCACCGGCAAATTCCGCCACGGCCCCCGGGTCTTCGATATCCAGCGATGCGCATTCGGCGATCTGTTCGATGCCCGCGTTGCCGGGGGCGACGATCAGCTTGTCACATTTGGGGTTTTGCAGTGTGGCCCATGCGAGGCTGTGTTCGCGGCCACCGCCGCCAAGGATGAGGATATTCACGGGCGTGCTCCTGTTCGGGCCGGGAGGGGGCGTCATGCCAGAGGCATGCTTTCGGCATGCCCCCGTCGCCTTTGGCGACTCCCCCAGAGTATTTAGACCAAGAAGAAGCCCGGGGTGGCTTTTCCGGCGGTTTGGGGTCGTTTAAGGTCACGCGCAGGCAAGAGCAAGCGAGGCGATATGGATCTGATCGACGACGGAGCCGAAAGCAACACGCCGGAGTTTTCAGTATCCGAGCTGTCGGGCGCGGTGAAACGTGTGATCGAGGGCGAATTCGGCTTTGTCCGCGTGCGCGGTGAGGTCGGGCGCGTCAGTCGGCCAAGGTCGGGGCATGTGTATCTGGATCTCAAGGATGACCGGTCGGTGATTTCCGGGATCCTGTGGAAAGGTGTGGCCGCGCGCCAGCAGACCCAGCCCGAAGAGGGGATGGAGGTGATCGCCACCGGGCGTCTGACCACCTTCCCCGGTCAGTCCAAGTACCAGATCGTCATCGAAGAGATCCGCCCCGCTGGCGCGGGTGCGCTGATGGCGATGCTGGAAAAGCGCAAGGCGATGTTGCAGGCCGAGGGGCTGTTTGCGGCGGACCGCAAGCGGCCTTTGCCGTATCTGCCAGAGATCATCGGTGTTGTGACCTCGCCCTCGGGTGCGGTGATCCGCGATATCCTGCACCGGCTGCGCGACCGGTTCCCGCGCAAGGTTTTGATCTGGCCGGTGGCGGTGCAGGGCGCGGGCTGTGCGCCGCAGGTGGCGCGGGCGATTGAGGGGTTCAACGGGTTGTCACGCGGTGGCGCGCTGCCGCGTCCGGATTTGTTGATCGTGGCGCGCGGCGGCGGGTCGGTCGAGGATCTGTGGGGCTTTAACGAAGAGGTGGTCGCGCGGGCGGCGGCGGCCTCTGACATCCCGCTGATCTCTGCGGTGGGGCACGAAACAGACACCACCTTGATCGACTTTGTGTCCGACCGGCGCGCCCCCACGCCCACGGCGGCGGCGGAACTGGCCGTGCCGGTGCGGATGGAGCTGATCGGCACGGTGCGCGATTTCGGTTTGCGGATGGACCGCGCCATGTCGCAACGGCTGGAGGTGCGTGGTCAACGCCTGCGCGACTTGTCGCGGGCCTTGCCGCGTGTGGATGAATTGCTGGACGGGCCGCGCCAGCGGCTGGACATCATGGGCGAGCGACTGCCGCAGGCGCTGACCCGCAGCGTGGACCGTCGCAAGCTGGCACTGTCGGAAATCGCAGGCAGCCTGCGCCCCGCCGTCCTGACCCGGGCGATGACCGTCGAACAGCGCCGCCTGTCAGAACGGGCCGCGCGGCTGAAGCCTGCACTCGACCGTCTGGTACAGACACGGCGGGAGGCCTTGGGGCGCCGCGCCGACCGGATCAGCGCGCGCCCGATCCTGCGAGAGATCGAGGTGCAAAAGACCCGGCTGGCCGATTTGACCCGGCGTCTGGCGGATGGACAAGAGGCGCGTCAGGCCGATCTGCGTAGCCGTCTGGACGCGCTGACCCGGCTGCACGAGACGCTTGGCTACCGCGAAACGCTGCGGCGCGGCTATGCGGTGGTGCGCGGCGACGGCCATGTGGTGACGACAAAGGGCGCCGCCGAAACCGCCACCGGCCTTGAAATCGAATTTGCCGATGGCAAGCTGAAACTTGGCGGTGGATCTTCATCCCGCAAACCGGCCAAGCCCAAGCCCCCCGAACAGGGCAGCCTGTTCTGAGCGCATAGCGGCCATCTTCACAATAAATACCGCTGGACTTTCTTTTTGTTCTGCACTCGCATAGGCTTGCTGCAATGCATCATTGGCAAGGGAGGGGAGCCTGTGGCCGAGAGTGACAAACCGCTTCTGATCAAGCGCTACGCCAGCCGGCGGCTCTACAATACGGAAACCTCCGACTATGTCACACTTGAGGACATCGCCGGGTTCATCCGAGATGGGCGCGAGGTCAAAATCATCGACCTGAAGTCGGGTGATGACCTGACGCGGCAATACCTGCTGCAGATCGTGGCCGAGAATGAGAGCAAGGGACAAAGCGTCCTGCCGATCAGCGTGCTGACCGACCTTGTGCGCAGCTATACGACCCATGCCACCAGCGCGGTGCCGCAGTTTCTGGCCGCAAGTTTCGAGATGTTCCGCGACAGCCAGTCGAAATGGCTGGAGAACGTCAATACGATGAACCCGATGGCCAAAAGCCTGGAGGCGATGCAGGCTCAGCAAGAGGCCTTTATGAAGGCAATGTCCGGAGCGGCGGCCGATGCGGAGGGCAAGGCACCCGCGTCGCAGGGCAAAGAAGATCTTGAAGCGATCAAGCGGCAGTTGACCGAGTTGCAAAGCAAGTTGTCCAAACTGGACAAGTGACCGCTGCGGGAAGCCGGGCCTGACCGTATTGGGTCATCTTTCTAGTGCAGCCCGGTGGGCTGCGGTGGGCATAGTCTGACTGTCGCAGCCTGAGCATTCCACTCTGACTGTTGCAAGAGGGGGCTCTGCCCCCTCGGCCTTTGGCCTCACCCCCGGGATATTTCTGGACAGAAGAAACGCAGGTCGTGCGATTGTGTGGCGGGCCGCCCAAGTCAGGGCGACTGCCAGTGGCGCGTGCGTTACGTCCCGTATGCGCGTGTCGGTGCGGCGGCCTGTTCTGCTGCGCGCACAAGGATCGCGGCCACGGCATCGCAGTCCTTGGCAGTGAGACGCGCCGGCAAGCGGGTGTCGCAGGCGCGCATCAGCATGGCACGCGTGCGCGGCAGATCTGGCATCTCTGGAAGGAACTGCCAGTTCCAATAGGCGCGGGCATTGTCCCGGCTGAGACCAAAGACCTGCACTTTGACGCCGTCTGCCTCGGCGGCGGAAACAAAGGCACGGACCTCGTTGTCTGACAGGCCGGTCAGGTTGAATTGCAATGAATCCGGTGCGCGCTGTTCTGGCGGCAGATGCGCGGGCACGTCGATCCACGGGCTTTTGGTGATGGTGGCGGCGACGTAGTCGTGATTGCGGCGGCCATCGGCAACGCGCTGGTCGATGTGGGACAGTTGCGGGCGGATCACCGCCGCCGACAGGTTCGACATACGCAGGTTGTAGAGCGGTAGTTTGTTCTGCCAGCGGGCAAAGGCCTGTTCCAGTTCGGCGGTATTGTCTCCGGGGGACAGGTGTTTGGCCCATGCGTGTTCATAGGCGCCCGACAGGATCACTGCGCGGGCCACAAGATCGGCGTCGTCGGTAACCAGAATGCCGCCTTCGCCCGCATTGACCAGCTTGTAGCTTTGGAAGCTGAAACAGCCGACCCGGCCCAGCGTGCCGATCTTGCGCCCATGCCATGTGGTGCCAAGGCTGTGCGCCGCATCCTCGATCACTGGGACATCGGCCTTGGCGCAAAGCGCAAGAATCGCGTCCATGTCAGAGGTATGACCACGCATGTGGCTGATGATGACGGCGTCGACGTCGGGCAGGCGGGCGGCGAAATCCTGTATGTCGATGCGATAGTTTTCACCGACCTCACACAGCACCGGCACCAGCCCGGCGTGGATGATCGATGACGGCACGGCGGCAAAGGTGAACCCGGGAATCAGCACCCGACCGCCTTTGGGCAGGTTCAGCGCCTCTAGCGACAGGAACAGCGCGGCGGAACAACTGGACACCGCAAGCGCGTATTTTGTCCTCATGAAAGCGGCGAACTCTCGTTCCAGCAGCGCGACAGGGGCATCTTCGGGGGCGGTGTAGCGGAACAGGTCGCCGGACTGCAGCAGGCGATCAATCTCGGCGCGGGCCTCGGCCGGTATCGGTTCAGCATCGTGCATATTCGGGAGCATGTTTTCAAAATCCTGAACTAAGGTTTCCAAAAATGTAAATCAGATGGGCGCGCCGGGGAAGGGCTAAATGCGCCGTACCGGGCCGGAGGTGGCAAAATCGTGCCACACCACCTGCCAGGCGGCGCAAAGGTCAGGGACCGTTGGCAGCGAAATGGTCGTAATAGGTGGCAAGGCGGGGGCGCGTCAGATGCCCAGTCGGTCGCGCATCGCGTACCACGTCATCGCCAGCGTCAGCAGCGGCGTGCGCAGGCGCGGCCCGCCGGGAAAGGCCGGTGAGGGCAGGGCGGCAAAGGCATCGAACCCGGCGGATTGCCCCCGGATCGTCTCTGCCATCAGCTTGCCCGCCTGCACCGCGTTCCCGACGCCGTGGCCGGAATAGCCGGAGGCGCTGAGGATGTTGGGCGCAACCCGTTCCAGATGGGGCAGGCGTTTCAGCGTGATCGCCAGCGTGCCGCCCCAAGCATAGTCTATCGCCACGTCGCGCAGCGCGGGAAACACCTCTGTCATCGGTTTGCGCACGGTGGCGCGAATGTCGGAGGGAAAGCGATAGCCATAGCTTTCGCCACCACCAAACAGCAGGCGGTTGTCGGGCGACAGGCGAAAGTAATTGACCACAAAGCGGTCATCAGAGACGGCCACGTCCTGCGTCAGCACCTCGGCGGCGCGCGCGCCCAGAGGTTCGGTGGCGACAACAAAGTTGTTGATCGGCATGACACGCGCCGCCACGCGCCGGTTCAGCCGCCCCAGATAGCCATTGCAGGCCAGCACGACATGATCCGCTGTGATCCGCCCGGATTCGGTTTTTACCACGGGGTGTGCGCCGTCGGTGATGTCCAGCACCAGACTTCGTTCGAATATCCGCGCGCCTGCGGCCTGGGCCGCCTGCGCCAGCCCTTTGGCCAGTTTCAGCGGGTTCAGATGGCCCGCGCCCCGGTCGACAATCCCGCCTTTGTACAGCGGCGAGGGGCAGAGCGCGGCAAACTCTTCCGGGGTCAGCGCCTCCAGCGGATAGTCGTAGTTGCGCGCCATATGCGCGGCGTAGTCGTGCAGGCTGTTTACCGACCCGGATGCGGACCCGGCCCAAGCAACCCCCTCGCGCAGGTCACAGTCGATCCCGTGGCGGGCCACCAGATCGCGCACCAGCGCCTTGGCATCTTGACCCAGATCCCACATCACGCGGGCCGCGTCGCGCCCGACCATTTTTTCCAGCGTGACTTGATCCTGCCGCTGGCCCGATCCCAATTGCCCGCCATTGCGCCCCGACGCGCCAAAGCCCACGCGATGCGCCTCGACCAGCAACACGTCCAGCCCCGCCTCTGCCAGATGCAGCGCCGCCGACAGGCCGGTATAGCCGCCACCCACCACGCAGACATCCGCCCGCATCTCGCCCTTTTGCACCGGAAAGGGGGGCAGGGGCGGTGTGACTGCGGCGTACCAGCTGTCGGGATATGTGCCGCGCTGGTCGTTGCTGAATAACAGGTTCAAGGGTCCGCTCCGCGATTACACGTTCAGCAGCAGGTGCTCACGCTCCCACGGAGAGATGACTTGCAGGAACTCATCGTATTCGGCCCGCTTCACGATGGAATAGACCCGGGCGAATTCTGGTCCCAGAACCTCATGCAGTGCCGTGGCTTCGGTAAAGATGTCCAGAGCCTGACCCAGAACGCGGGGAATATCGCCCTCTCCCTCATAGGCATCGCCCTTGAACTGCTTGGACGGCCAACGTTCCTCCATCATCCCCAGATAACCGCATGCCAGCGAGGCAGCGATGCCCAGATAGGGGTTGCAGTCCATGCCAGCCAGCCGGTTTTCGACGCGCCGCGCCTCTGGCCCGGACAGCGGAATGCGGATGCCGGTGGTGCGGTTGTCGCGGCCCCATTCCAGATTGATCGGCGCGGCGTGGTCCTTCACATAGCGGCGATAGCTGTTCACATAGGGCGCCATGACCGCGATGGCCGAGGGCAGATGCGTCTGCAACCCGCCGATAAAGTGGAAAAACGCATCCGTCTCACCGCCCTGCGGACCCGAGAACAGGTTCTGCCCGGTCGCCTTGTCCAACACCGAATGGTGGATGTGCATGGCGCTGCCCGGCTCATCGGCGATCGGCTTGGCCATGAAGGTCGCGAAACAATCGTGCCGCAGCGCCGCCTCGCGGATCAACCGCTTGAAGAAGAACACCTCATCGGCCAGCTTGACCGGATCGCCGTGCCGCAGGTTGATCTCCAACTGTCCAGCGCCGCCCTCCTGCGTGATGCCGTCAATCTCAAAGCCCTGCGCCTCGGCGAAATCATAGATGTCGTCGATCACCGGGCCGAATTCATCCACCGCCGTCATCGAATAGGCCTGACGCGCGGCGGCGGGGCGGCCAGAGCGGCCCACCATCGGTTCGATATCCTTGGCCGGGTCAAGATTGCGCGCGATCAGGAAAAACTCCATCTCGGGGGCGACAACCGGCTTCCACCCTTGCGCCTCATACAGCGCCACCACCCGTTTCAGCACGTTGCGCGGGCTGAACGGCACCGGCGTGCCGTGGCGGTCATAGGCGTCGTGGATCACCTGCAAGGTCCAGTCGCCAGTCCAGGGCGCGGCCGTGCCGGTGCTCATGTCCGGGCGCAGGATCATGTCGCGCTCGATGAATCCCTCTTCGGATGCGGCCTCACCCCAGTCGCCGGTGATGGTCTGGAAAAAGATCGAATCGGGCAGGTGAAAATACTCTTGCCGGGCAAACTTCGACGCGGGCACTGCCTTGCCCCGCGCGATGCCGGGCAGGTCCGAGACAATGCACTCGACCTCGTCCAGCCGCCGCCCCTCCAGATAGGCGTGGGCGGCTTCGGGCAGGTTTTCGGTCCAGTCTTTCGGGGCAGATGTGTCCACGGAATGTCCTTTGCGTGTCAGGCGGCGCGCTCTGGCAGCCGCTTGTGTTTCAGGAAGTGTATCAGGTCGTCAATCATCTCGGCGTTGTCCAGTGGCGTATCAATCTCGGCCACCGCCTGCGCCAACAGCGGGTCCGGCACCACGCCGGGGCCGCGTTTTTCAATCAGACCCTTGGTAAAGGGGGCGTTGAACTCGGGGTGCGGCTGCACCGTATAGGCGTGGCCGGGGTACAGCAGCGCCGCATGGGTGCAGAAATCGCTGCTGGCCACGGTCTGCGCCCCCTCGGGCGGGGTGATCACCTGATCCTGATGCCATGCCATCACGGTCTTGGGTCCACGCCCGGCAAAGTCATAGACCTGCGGCCCGATTGACCAGCCACCGGGGAATTTGGCAACATCGCCTCCCAGCGCCTGCGCGATCACCTGATGGCCGAAACAGATGCCGACCAGCGGTTTGTCAGCCGCCACGGTCTGGCGAATGAACGCCTCCAACGGCGGCAACCACGCGTGATCCTCATAGATGCCGTGGCGCGATCCGGTGATCAGCCAGCCATCTGCCGCCTCTGGTCCCGATGGGAAATCGCCGTTCACCACCGCCCATGTCTCAAACTCGAACCCCGCGTGGGCCAGCCGGTCGATGAACATATCCGGGTACTGGCCGTAGGTTTCGGCCAGTTCAGGCACCACGACCCCGGTCTGGAGAATACCGATTTTCATGTTTCACCTATGTCTTGGCGCAGGTCGAAAACTTCCCAAGATCACACCGTGTCCAGATAGATTTCCGTCTGTTCCGCCTTGGTCAACTCTTCCATGTCGCGCATTTCCTGCCGCTTGGTCAGCACCAGATTGCGGATCAACTCCTTGGGGAAGATGCGGGGCATATAGGGGCTGGCGTCAAAGGCGTCGATGGCCCCACCCCAATCGCGCGGAATATGCGGCAAATCCTGATCGTAGGCATTGCCGGTGATGCGGTCCGGCGGGGTGATCTTGTCCTCGATCCCCATCAGGGCGGCACCAAGGATGGCTGCCAACGCCAGATAGGGGTTCACGTCACCACCGGCCACGCGATGTTCGATCCGCCGCGCCGCGGGCGGACCAGAGGGCACGCGCACCGCCGCCGTGCGGTTGTCATAGGCCCAGCAGATCGCTGAGGGCGCGTGTGATCCGGGCACGATGCGATCATAGCTGTTGAGATGCGGCGCATAGATCAGCGCGCTGTCTGACAGCGCGGCGATACAGCCGCCAATGGCGTGCAGCAGCGCCTCGGTCCCTTCGGGGCCACCGTTGTCAAAGATGTTCTTGCCGTCTTTGTCCAACACGGAAAAATGCGCATGCATCCCGTTGCCGGAATAATCGTCATAGGGTTTGGCCATGAAACTGGCGGCAAAGCCGTGTTTGCGTGCCAGACCCTTGACCAGCGTCTTGAACAGCCATGCGTCATCCGCGGCCTTCAGCGGGTCGGCCTGATGCATCAGGTTGACCTCGAACTGGCCCAGACCGGCCTCCGAGATCAGCGTATCGGCGGGAATATCCATCGCCTCACAGGCCTCGTAGAGGTCGGTGAAAAACACGTCAAAAGTGTCCAGCGCCCGGATCGACAGCACCTCTGCGGCGTTGCGCCGTTTGCCCGTGCGTGGCGACACCGGCACCTGCAAGCGCCGCGCGCTGTCGTCGATCAGGTAGAACTCCAGCTCAACCGCCACCACCGGCGTCAGGCCCTTGTCGGCAAAGCGTTGCTGGACCGTCGCCAGCGCATGACGCGGATCACCGCCATAGGGGCGGCCATCCTCATGGAACATCCAGATCGGCAGCAGGGCGCTGGGCGCTTCCAGCCACGGCATCGGGACAAAGCCGCGCTCTGTCGGGAACAGGATGGCGTCCCGGTCGCCGCTGTCAAAGACCAGCGGGCTGTCCTCGATGTCCTCCCCCCAGATGTCGACGTTCAGCGCCGAAAAGGGAAAGCGGGTGCCATCGGTCAGCACCTTGATCGCGCTGGGGATGGGCATCCGCTTGCCGCGTGCGACGCCGTTCACGTCACAGGCAGCGGCTCGGATGGTGCGGATTTGCGGGCGGTCGTGCAGCCAGTCGGCGCTGGGGGCGGGCATTTGAGACTCGTATGTTTGAAATTTGATCAAATTCATATGCTAGCGGCGGCGATCCGGCAAGAGGGCGTTGTGGCACTGGCGGTCAGGTCGCAAAAAATGCATGCGGAATAGGCGCGCGGGTCGGGGTTTGTTCTGCTCACCCGGCCATAAACGCCGCCGCCCGGTCGCGCAGTTCCTGCGGCACCTCAACAGCGCGCCGGGTGTCCAGCGACAGCAGCACGCCTTTGAACGTCGCCTCGAACGACAGCGTCTCATCTGGGCAGCGATACAGCCGGTGGCGAAAGCTCATGGATTTGGTTCCGATCCCGACAATGTCGGTTTCCATCCGCAACAGGTCACCGGCCAGCAGTTCAGCGCGGAAATCGCTCTCGGCATGAACCACCGCAAAGGATAACCGCCGCCCGCTGCGCATGTCGTCCGGCGTCAGGCCCAGTTCCGCCTGCAGAGCAAAGACTGCATCCGAACAGGCCGCAAAATAGCGTGACACATTCATGTGGCCCAGAAAGTCGCAGTGCGACGGATCGACGGCGGCACGGTAGGTGGTCATGGCGGGCATTGCGGCATCTCCTTTGGGCGGTAAACCGACGCAGAGATGGCCCTTTCAGGCGGTCCCCACGCGGGGTCATTTCCTAACAAGACGTAAATTCGTCTCTGTAAGGCATTGATTTCACACACGCCAAAGGCTGCCCACGCGTGGACACCCCTCAGCGGATGAGGTTCATCTTCAACCTGATCCGTCCCCGGACGTCCTGCGGAAGATGCCGGTTCAGTCGCCGGTTCATCAGCCCGAACAGGCTGATGATCACCAGCGTCACAAGGATGAAATACCCCGCAAGGATCGGGTAGGGCACGAAAGGATTAAAGGTCTTGTCGGCAAAATAGCTGGCATAATACAGCGCGTCGCCCTTTTGCCGCCACGCCGGAAAACCCGACAGATAGACCAGCGTGGTCGCATGAAACAAAAAGATCGCCTCATTCGTGTAGGCGGGCCACGCCAGCCGCAGCATCGTCGGCCATGTGATCTTTCGGAACTTGGTCCAGCCCGAAAACCCATAAGCATCCGCCGCCTCCATATCCCCCTTGGGGATCGACAAAAGCGCACCATAAAAGATCTCACCTGAATAGGCCGCCGTGTTCAAAAACAACACAACCGCCGCCCCCAGCCATGCGGCCGTGAAGGGATCAAAGACGGGCGAGACCGATTTCAGGCTGAGAAAGGCGAAATAAGCAAAGAAGAACTGGATAAACAGCGGGCTGCCCCGAAAGACGAAGATGAACCACTCGCTGAGTTTGCGCGAGACCGGGTTCGCCGAGGCCTTTCCCAAGGCCACGGCAGTTGCCAGAAAGAACCCCGAGAACAGCGCAACGACCCCGAAATAGACGTTCCAGATCATCCCGGACCCGATCAGCACCACTTGCTGACACAGAGTGAAATTCTCTCGAGGCAACATCCGCTCACCGATGCCGATAGAGCGCAGGCTATAGTCGGCGATGGTTTCCCAGCAGCTCATGCCGTTTTCCTCTGCGCTTCGCCGCCCATGGTGGCCTGGCCTTTGGTCAGACGTTTCATGATCCGATCAAGAGCCAGTTCAGAGACGCGGGTGAACGCGAGATAAAACACCAGCAAGGCAAGAAAATACCACATCCGCCAGTCGCCATGCGGATAGTCGGTAAAGCGCGGCGTTTTGGAGCCGCCCAGTTCGCGCGCCCAGTAGACGATATCCTCGACCCCCAGCAGAAACAGCAGTGGTGTCGCCTTGATCAGCACCATCCAGAGGTTGGACAGGCCGGGCAGGGCAAAGACCCACATCTGCGGCACAAGGATGCGCCAGAAACACTGTCGCTGGTTCAACCCATAGGCCTCGGCTGTTTCCAGCTGCGCGCGCGGCACCGCCCGCATCGCGCCATACAGGACATTGGCCGCAAACGCGCCAAAGACAATGGCAAAGGTCAGCACCGCCAGAAAGAAGCCGTAGGTTTCATGCACCCATTGTGCCGCGTTTCCCAAGGGCAGCTTGGCCGCCGCGCAGACCACGAAATCATTGCCCTGCCGGATCGGTTGGTCCCAGTCGGGGCATTTCACCTCATGCCGGATCCATTCAAAGAACTGGTCCAGAGCGATCACAAAGAACAGGAAAAACGCGATGTCGGGCACGCCGCGCACAATGGCAACATAGCCCCGCCCCAGCAGGCTGAGCGGCAAGAACCGCGACCGCGCCGCCGCGGCCCCGGCGAATCCAAAGGCCAGCGCAGTTGGTGCGGTGATCGCCAACAAAAGCAGGACGGTGCCCACCGACCAATAGATCGCCAAATGCTTTCCTGTGGTCAGGTAGCAGGCCATCCATGCCGGAGTGTCGAGTATACTTGGGTCAGTGCAAAAGCTGAACATTGCGTAAGCGGGCGGGGCCATGCCCCGCCCAACCATTGCATCAGAAGGTTTCGCCGATTTCCCACTTGGTGATCAGGGCGTTCAGCGTGCCGTCGTCCTTCATGGACTGGATCGCCGCGTCGAATTTGCCACGCAACTCGGCGTCGCTTTCACGCAGGCCCATGCCGACGCCGCCGCCGATCAGGATATCGTCACCCGCAAAGGCAAGTTCCGCATCTTCTTCGGCGATCGGCGACAGGAACGCCTTGTCGGCGAGAACCGCGTCGGCCTCACCGTTGCGGACAGCGGCGATGGTTTCGTCCGGCGTTGCGAATTCCACCAAGGTGGCGCCCATCTCGGCGATGTAGGAGGCCTGAATCGTCCCGGCCTGCGCGGCGAAAATGCCACCTTCCATGTCCAGTTCCGCGCCTTCCATGGCAAGGAAGGCCGAAGGGTCGGGCTGGGTGTAGTTTTGGGTGAAATCGATCACCTCGTCGCGCTCGTCGGTGATCGACATACCCGCGATGATGGTGTCGTAGTTGCCCGACACAAGATTCGGGATGATCGAATCCCACTCGTTGGTGACCCATTCGCAGGTCAGTTCGGCGCGGGCGCACAATTCGTCGCCCAACTCGCGCTCAAACCCGTCCACTTCGCCAGCGTCGTTGATAAAGTTGAAGGGCGCATAAGCCCCTTCGGTGCCCATCCGCACAACCGAATGGCTTTCCGCCCAGGCCGCACCCGCAAGCATCGCCAGCGCCGCCGTTCCGATCATCAGTTTTTTCATGTCGTTACTCCCTGTTGCTTCGGCGGCCGGTTCGCCGCCTGTCTTTCCGCAGGCCCTTGGCCTACGCGTGCACGGTCGACTTCAGGAACCCCTGTAGCCGTTCCGACTTGGGCGCGCCGAAGAGTGTTTCCGGCGTCCCCTGTTCCTCGATCAAACCTTTATGCAGAAAGACCACATGGTCGCTCACATCCGAGGCCATCTTCATGTCGTGGGTCACGATAAGCATCGTGCGCCCCTCTTGCGCCAGCGATTGGATGACGCGGACAACTTCTTGTTCCAGTTCGGGGTCCAGCGCGCTGGTCGGTTCATCGAACAGCAGGGCCTCTGGCTCCATGCACAGCGCGCGCGCAATGGCGGCGCGCTGTTGCTGACCGCCGGACAGTTGCGCCGGGTAGGCATCGCACTTGTCGCCGATCCCGACCTTGTCGAGATAGCCGCGCGCTGCCTGCTCGGCCTCGGCTCGGTCGCGGCCCAGCACGGTCACCGGCGCCTCCATGACGTTTTGCAAGATCGTCATGTGGGCCCACAGGTTGAACTGTTGAAAAACCATCGACAGGTTTGTGCGGATGCGCAGCACTTGTTTGGCGTCGGCGGGGCGGCGATTGTGGCCCGTGCCTTTCCAATGCACCGGCTCACCTTTGAACAGGATTTCGCCCTGTTGGCTGTCCTCAAGAAGGTTGCAGCAGCGCAGAAGTGTGGACTTGCCCGACCCGGACGACCCGATCAAGGACACCACGTCCCCTTTGTGGGCTGTGATGTCGACACCCTTGATCACCTCAAGCGACCCATAGGCCTTATGCAGGTTGCGGATTTCGATAACTGGCTGGCTCGCCATGCACTTCCTGCCTGTTGCTCAGATTTGCAACAGATTGGCGGCAAGACGACAGGGTTGCAATCGCGAAATCGCCCACAAGCAGTACTTGGGGGGCGTGATGACCAAAGGTCAGGCGACGTCTCGGCTCTGCGGGGGCGCTGTTGGGATCGGAACAGCCAGGTAATCGTCGTTCTGCAGGAGGGTGATTCCGACAGGCCCCCCCATCGCGGCGCGGGATTCGTCCGGGAGCGTCTTTAACGCCTCGGCCAATGCCGCGCGCAGGGGGAGGGGATCGTTGCCGATGGCGGTGATCAGTGCCAGACCTGCGGTGGGTATGCTGCGGTCGATCACCTCAAGCGCCTCTGCGACGGTCGGGTCCAGCAGGCAAAGGATACGCCAGGTCACTGCATCGACATAGGCAACGTCGGCGCGGCCCTCGATTACCGCAGAAACAGAGGCGCGATGGCTGCCGGTCTCCAGGTAACTGGCAAAGGGCCGCCCCCGTGTCGATCCCCAGCCGGATTGGCTGTCGGGCTGGTTGTAGGCAAAGCGCATGTCGCCTTGGTCGCGGGTCTCTCCGCGGCGGGCCAGCACAACGGAATAGTAAAAACCCGGCGGAGTGTCCGGCAAAGCATAGTCGAACGAGGCCACATAGGTCACACGGTCGCGCAGCCGGTCGCGGAATGGCAGGCCACAGGTGTGCGACAGGATCAGATCAGGGGCCATCCAATGCGCATACCAATCGTCGGGCAGGGCATCGGGTGTGGTCAGCGGCGGCAGGTCAGGCAGACGCTGCTGCACCGCGTTCCAGAACAAATCCCAGTCGTGTGCCATCTCTGGCTGCCAATACATCGGAAGACTGGCAATCATCCGCGTTTCTCCACCCGTCGCCGCGCAAGGGCGCTGTCTCGGTCGTTGACGCCCAGCAGGTTGGACACCAGCCGCAGCAGCGCGTCTTCTTCGGCCTCGCGCACACCATCGGCCAGCACAACCTGCCACAGCGCCTCTATTACGGCGATCCGTTCCTCGTAAGGCACTGCATCCTTGATCGCGCGGGTAAACCGCACGGTATCGGGCGCCTCTGATTCCAAGGTTTCGCCATCGCTACGCAACCGGGTCGCCTCGAACGGGGAAAGCCCGTAGCGCGCGGCGACGATCCGGTCGATTCGCGCCTTTTCGGCGTCATCGAAATCGCCGTCGGACCGGGCGACCCGCACCAACAGGGCGGTCAGAGCAAGGCGGGCATCCGCATCAGGCAGCGGGGCGGGGTCTGGCGCGGTCAGGCGCTTGAGGAAATCTGCAAACATGACGGTGATATAGGTCCGGGTCGGGGCGGGTACAAACCCTCAGGGGATTACGGCGGCGCTGCGCGCGGCCTCGTTGTCGGCGCTGGCCACGCCAAGTGCGTCTTCGACAAGCTGAACAAGCGCCGCTTCACGGGCGTCGGTGATTCCGTCGGCCCAGGCCACTTGCCACAACGCCTGCACCGTTTCGACCCGGTGGGCGTAGTCGACGTTTTCCCGGATCAGCGCAGACATGCGGGCGTCATCGGTGATCTCATGGGCCAGCCGTTCACAGGTGGCCCGCATCTTGGCCGCCTCGACAGGGTTAAGGCCAAATGCCTTCGACAAGGTGCGGTCGATCTGGCTGATTTCCTCGAAAAGATAGGTGTTGTCGGCCCGCGCCACCCGGACAAGCAGCGTTCCCAGCGCCAGTTTGGCGTCGGGTTCCGGCAATGGCTCCGGCTTAGGGGGGCCGTGGTGGAAAAAGGCTTTCAATCGGTCGAACATAGGCGGCGCTCCGCGTGATTTGGCAGATGGGTAGCACGGAAAATGCAAGCGCGTCACGCGCCTCAAGCGGCCAGTTTTGCGAATTGATCCGACAGTGTTTTTAACGCCTCGTCCAACCCCCAGGGCGGGTTGACGATGAACAGGCCGGAGCCGGTCATGCGGTGGCCGTCCCGGGCCGGGGGAAAGGTGACCTCGTGGCGCAGCCCATCGGGGAAATGGTCCTGCAAGGCGCGCAGCATGGGGGCGTGGGGGGCGTCGGTCAGCAGCGGATACCACAGGATCATCACGCCGACGTTCCACTTGCGCGCGACCTGCGCCATCGTCTTGGGGACAGTGGCGTAGTCGGTTTTGACCTCCCAACTGGGGTCGATCAGCAGCAGGCCCCGGCGGGGATCGGGGGGGCACAGGCTTTGGATCAGGGCAAAGCCGTCCTCAAGGTAGACCCGCGTATTTGGCGCGCGTACGGCCTGTTTCAGGGCGGCGTTCTCCTGCGGGTGAAGGTCGGCGAGGTGGAGCCTGTCGGTCTCGCGCAGCAGGGTCTGGGCGATGAGGGGGGAACCGGGGTAGGCGGTTGGGCCGTGGGTGGCCTGTACCTGCGCCAGCGCACGGGCATAGGGATGATCGGGGGCGAACCATGCGGAGGCAAGGGAAATCCCCTTGGCGGCCTCACCTGTCTTCAGCGCTTCGGTGCCTGAGAGATCATAAAGGCCCAGGCCCGCGTGGGTTTCGATATAGGTCAACGGCTTGGGCTTGCGGGTCAGGTAATCGAGGCACCACCCGAGGACCGCGTGTTTGTGGACATCGGCGAGGTTTCCGGCGTGATAGGCGTGTTGATATGACAGCATGATCGTCGCCTAAGGCCTTGGTGGGGCGCTGGCAAGGGGCTTGCGCGTGGCGAGGGGCGATGAGGGCTGTCCACATGTGGACAGCATGTGCGGTATGTAAAATCAATGGGTTACAGAGACGATTTTACCTTTGATTAGGGATTGAGCGGTGCGCCGCGCGGGGATTTGATCCCTCTGCCGCTTGGTTGACGGGCAGATCACGGCTGTTGTGGCCGCCACGCAGGGGGGGATTTCCCATGGCGTGACGGCGCAGGGGTTTGGAGGTCAGCTGCGCCGGACGCTGTCGACCATCAGCATCTTATCCGCCTTCTTTTGCGCGCGGTCGCGCCATGCGGGGTATGCAAGGAAGGGCGATACGAAAAACCCGATAATCAGAAAATTGAGCAGAAAAACGAGCAGCGCGCGGCCCCAAAAGCCATGAACGGCGAAATAGATCGGGCCGAACAGGAAGGCCCAAAGCCAGCTTACACCGGTTGAATCGTCGAAGGTGTCGGCGAGCACGTCAGCCTCGGCCTTGTTGGCGACGGCCTCTTTCTGGAGTCGGTGTACGCGGTCGGTGGAAGTTGTGTCTGTCATAGGCTACCTCATTGAACTCGCTTAGGTTTGCGCAGGTTCGGAGGTTCTGCAATTCCGTAATGTCGACAAATTTCAGTTCATCGTTGCGGGGGCGTGGGGTGGTTTTAATCGGGTGTTAAAGGGTGCGCCGGTTGTGGTGAGGGACTCGGTTGTTTGGGGCGGTAGGCCGATCATCTATTCGATGAAGTGCGAAGCCCCGGGCGCGGGACAAGGCCGCAGGCCGCCGCGCCAGCGCCGACCCGCCCCCCGGGGCGGCGCTTTGGTCAGGTCTGGGTGCGCCGGAGAGGGCACACGGACTTGGCTGGGATAAACTGCCAAATTGAGAGGTTTGGAGCGCCACCCCGCGGGTCGGCGCTGTCGCGGGTTGGTGAGATGGAGGCAATCGAAATCAAGAGCTATGGGAAATTGTAAACCCCATTCGTTTAGTAAATTTCTCTCATGTGTTTAAAACGAATTCGCCTCTTTAATGCGGCTGTATCTGACGGATTTTTGAGCTTGTGGATCATTCGATGGCAGGTCGGGCAAAGTACTGCAAAATCTTCTGGTATCCTGTAGCGCTTGGTTTCATTTTCGGACAATGTATACAAGGGGTTTAGGTGATGAACATCTAAGGGGATTTCTTCAGGTTTTCCATTGAAGCGGTAGTCGTCAAAGGGTCGAAGGCCGCACACTTCACACTCAGGGGGTTTCGCAGATAATACGTGTCTTCGAACGTTTGGCGATCTTTCGATTCTTCGAGACAAAATATACCGCCTGGTCTCTTCGATGTCCGTTCCACCTGCTTCTTCAATCATCAAGTCGGTAGGAATTAGGCCGCCGCGTTGAATTAAAGCCTGATAGCAGTCCAACATAATTTCAAGGTCGTTCACAATAGCTCGCTCATCCAACTTTTGGGCATTGTAAACGGTGCCAAGCGCGTGCCCAGCCTCATAGCCAAGTGGAAGACTCTCTGTCGATCCAAGACTAATCTTGGTTGCGGTCAATTTATTGGAGAAGTCATTTACTCTTGCTCTAATATCTTCCGCGCGCCTGCGAAGTACTTCTCGGCCTCTTGTTTGACCGAACTCGCGATAAGCGGCGGTTGCACCTTGGTTTAGAGAAAGAGTAATCTCTTCGTCCTGGACATTGAATAGATAGACTATGTAGAAGCCCTGCTGGGCGCTTTTGGTAATTAATGGATCAAAGATACCTAACCAAGGCACGGCAGCCCAGTTCCCTGCACCAGGACTACCTTTAATAATGTAGTCTTCATTTCTAAATATTAACTTCTTCTTCGCCTCATCGACAAGATCACGGCGGATCTTCGTTGCCAATGGATGATCCGAAAAAGGCTGGCTACGTGCTTTTACAAAGCTGCTGCAAATTTCATTGAAAATGTCCGTAAGCAAGATGATCCTTTCTAGACCAACCGCGACACCTCTTTCGCCGCCCGCACAAAGTCCCTGAAAAGTGGATGCGGGTCAAAGGGTTTCGACTTTAGCTCGGGGTGGAACTGGACGCCGATGAACCACGGGTGGTCGGGCCATTCGACGATCTCGGGCAGGCGGCCGTCGGGGGACATGCCGGAGAAGACCAGCCCGCAGGCCTCTAGCTGATCCTTGTACTTGATGTCGACCTCGTAGCGGTGGCGGTGGCGTTCGTCGATGGCGGTTGTGCCGTAGACCTCGGCCACCTTGGAGCCCTCTTTCAGCACCGCGTCATAGGCGCCAAGGCGCATGGTGCCGCCCTTGGCGTCGTCGGGGCGGCGGTTGACCTTTTCGTTGCCCTGCACCCATTCCTTGAGGTGGTAAACGACGGGTTCAAAACGCTTTTCGCCGGATTCGTGGTCGAATTCCTCGGAGCCCGCCTTGGCGACTCCGGCGACGTTGCGCGCCGCCTCAATCACCGCCATCTGCATGCCAAGGCAGATGCCCAGATAGGGCACCTTATGTTCGCGGGCAAATTGCGCGGCCTTGATCTTGCCCTCTGTGCCGCGCTCGCCAAAGCCGCCGGGGACGAGGATGGCGTCGTATTTCTCAAGGTAGGGGGCGGGGTCTTCGCCCTCAAACGTTTCGGCGTCGACCCATTCCACGTTGACCTTGACCCGGTTGGCCATGCCGCCGTGGGTCAGCGCCTCTGCGATGCTTTTGTAGGCGTCTTCAAGCTGGACGTATTTGCCGACGATGGCGACGGTGACGTTGCCTTCGGGGTTGTGGATGCGGTCAGAGACGTCTTCCCATTTGGTCAGGTCTGGCTTGGGCGCCGGGCTGATCTGAAAGGCGTCGAGCACGGCCTGATCCATGCCTTCGCGGTGATAGGCCAGCGGGGCGTCGTAGATCGATGACAGATCCTGCGCGGCAATCACGCTGTCAGGGCGGACGTTACAGAAGAGGGCCAGTTTTTCGCGTTCTTTCTGCGGGATCGGCCCCTCTGACCGGCAGACGAGGATGTCGGGGGCCAGACCGATCGAGCGGAGTTCCTTGACCGAGTGCTGCGTCGGCTTGGTCTTCAGCTCACCGCTGGCCTTGATGAAGGGCAACAGGGTCAGGTGCATGAAGATACACTGACCGCGCGGCTTGTCCTGACTGAACTGGCGGATCGCCTCGAAGAACGGCAGGCCCTCGATGTCGCCCACGGTGCCGCCAATTTCGCAGAGCATGAAGTCGACTTCGTCCTCACCGATGGAGATGAAGTTCTTGATCTCGTCGGTGACGTGCGGGATCACCTGAATGGTTTTGCCGAGGTAGTCGCCGCGGCGCTCTTTTTCCAGCACGTTGGTGTAGACGCGGCCCGAGGAAATCGAGTCGGTCTTGCGCGCGGGGACGCCGGTGAAACGTTCGTAATGGCCAAGATCCAGATCGGTTTCGGCACCGTCGTCGGTGACAAAGACCTCACCGTGTTCAAAGGGCGACATGGTGCCGGGGTCGACGTTCAGGTAGGGGTCCAGCTTGCGCAGGCGGACGGAAAAACCGCGCGCCTGAAGCAGTGACCCAAGGGCCGCCGAGGCCAACCCTTTGCCAAGCGAAGACACAACGCCGCCAGTGATGAAGATGAAGCGTGCCATGTGGGCGATCCCGTGATTATGCCTGTCGTATCGGCGTATTGCGACCTGACGCCGGTGGTCCGGACAGGTGGTCCGGGCGGTGCCAATTCATGTTCTCCCGCTGCCAGAATGGCAGCAGCATCACGGGATTAAACCGATAGCGGATTCGGAACGATTTGTCCAGCCAACCGCAAGATGCTGTTGCGGTTGGGGGAGATGGTGCAAACCCTAGTGGGGTGTTTGTCAGTCGGCGCGCGGGACCAGCGGGGCGTCCGGATCGGTGTCGCTGGCGGGCGGCGGAAGCAGCAAGCTGGGGTCGAGGCCATCGAGGCCCGGGGTCGGCGCGTCGGCCCCTGCGGGCGCGGAGGTGCCAAGCCGGTCAAGGATCGACGTACCCGATGCATTGCGTGCCGAGATGATGGTCAACGTGATCGAGGTCACGATGAAGGCCACGGCGAGGATCCAGGTCAGTTTTCCCAGAGCGGTCAGCGGGGCGCGCTGGCTCATGCTGCCGCCGCCACCTCCGATCCCCAGACCGCCGCCTTCGCTGCGCTGGAGAAGCACGACACCGATCAGGCCAAGAGCCAGAAGAAGGTGTACGATGAGGATAACGTTTTCCATGGGGCCTGCGTCTTTTGATCGGTTTCGAGGTCATTTAGGGGAAGGTGCCGGTCGGTGCAAGGCGCGAAACTGTTTGGCGGCTGGCGGGAGGCTCTGTTTGGCCTGCGGCCAAAGGCGCCCACCCACCATCCCTTGGGCCGTGAGCCTCGCCTGTCGGGGATTGTTTCGGGGGCATCGGAGGGGCATGGTGCGGCTATGCCCCATGATCATGCAGACAATGCCCCGCCCCACAGCCTGTTGCCACCAGAGCCCGCTTTGCGGGTCAAGGCGCTGGAGACCTTGTTGACCCGCAAGGGGTTGGTCGATCCGGCGGCGCTGGATCAGATCATTGAGACCTATGCGCACAAGGTGGGGCCGCGCAACGGCGCGGCGGTGGTGGCGCGGGCCTGGGTGGATGCGGATTTTCGTGCGCGGCTGTTGGCGGATGCGACGGCGGCGGTGGCGGAGATGGGATTCGCCGGGCGGCAAGGCGAACATATGGTGGCGGTGGAGAACACGCCCGAGCAACACAATATGGTCGTTTGCACGCTGTGTTCCTGTTACCCGTGGCCTTTGCTGGGGATTCCGCCGGGGTGGTACAAATCCGATGCCTACCGGGCGCGGGCGGTACGCGAACCGCGCGCCGTGTTGGCGGAATTCGGCGTGACCTTGCCAGAGGGGCAGCGCGTGCGGGTCTGGGATTCGACCGCCGAGGTTCGTTACCTCGTGCTGCCGATGCGGCCCGAGGGCACGGGCGGCATGGATGAGGCGGCTTTGGCGGCTTTGGTCAGCCGCGATGCGATGATCGGCACCGCGCTGGTGGCGGTCCCCACATGAGCCGCGTGCATGACATGGGCGGGCGGTTTGGCGATGGGCCGGTGGTGCCCGGGTCCGAGGACGATCCGGTCTTTGCACAAGAGTGGCATGCGCGGGCGCTGGCGCTGACCCTAGCGGCGGGGGCCTTGGGACAGTGGAATCTGGACGTGTCGCGGTACGCGCGCGAATGTCTGTCGCCCAGCGATTACATGGCGTTTTCCTACTATGAAAAGTGGCTGGCGGGGTTGGCCGATCTGCTGGTGATGCGCGGCGTTGTCACGCGGGCGGAATTGGCGGGGGCGGCGCCTGCGGACTCAACGCTGACAGACAGGCGGTTGAAGCCCGAGGCGGTAGCGGGCGTTTTGGCGCGGGGCGGACCGGCG
>TARA_R100000789_G_scaffold26074_1_pt1 | contig 26809 bp, 18 predicted proteins | sample TARA_R100000789 | Tara Oceans TARA_R100000789 (sample SAMEA2623403) | marine metagenome | biome: marine biome (ENVO:00000447); feature: mesopelagic zone (ENVO:00000213); material: "saline water (ENVO:00002010), including plankton (ENVO:xxxxxxxx)" | depth 450 m
CATGCGGATACACTTCGCCTATTGTCGCTTCGACATCGGCATCGCCGAGGGGTTCGCATTCGATTTCCGGATGACAGGATAGTGAAGGCGTAAATACAGCATGGGCAGACATCTGTTTCTGCCCAGCTGCCATTTCCAGACGCAGCATCCCTTCAAGAACTTCCGAACCATCGGATTGTCGTTTGCGGGAAAGCCACTGGATAACCTGCTCGTCCTCAACAACTGATTCCGTTTTCTTCGTTTTTATAGCAGGTTGAATTTGTGGAGCAGAGGTGATCTCAACCGAGGAATCTGTGGAAAAGAAACTTAAGAGCCGAGAACCAATCAAAAGTGTTGATCCGACTGTGATCAATGCCATCAGGCTGAAAGCCCAGACACTGCTCACTGGAAAGCTGGAAATCGTGCCGCAGAAAATTCCGCTGCTCATCAATCCAACTATACACAGTACCTGATCGCGCTCAGAATTTGCCAGCAGGCGATCTCGCAATACATACCCAACGGACATCACACCCAGACCGAGTAAAGCGACGCTCAATCCCAGTTGAAGAATGACGTCAACTTCCGGATGCAATCCACCAAGAACACGAGCAGAGAGCATCAGCACCCCGAGTGTTATCCAGGTCACTCCGATCGACCAACTGATTTGGAGATCCTGAGACTCACGAATCTCCCGTGCCCATTGCTCGCAACGCTGACTCCATGCCATGGCGACACTCCTTCGTACGCCGAAAATAATTCAAACATTTACCTTTGTAGGGTGCGTCCTGACGCACCATGTTGTCGACATGGCTTGCTCATAGAGTTTCACTCCATAAACGAAACCATACCGGTTAATCATCATAAATAAGTCGAAATCGACATTCCACTCCGGTGCGTCAGGACGCACCCTACTTCTGACTAACCCAACCTACATTAGCTCATCACAAATTCTGTCTGGGGAACTTCACTTCCGAGGCCAGCTGCTTCACGCAGTGCAGAGGCTTTGTTTGTTGATTCCCAGGTGAAATCAGGATCGTTACGGCCGAAGTGTCCGCCCCAGGCGGTTTTCTGGAAGATCGGGCGTCGCAGGTCGAGAGTTTCGATGATGCCTTTCGGAGTCAGCGGGAAAATCTCACGGACAGCCGCTTCGATTTTTGATTCCTCGACTTCGGCAGAACCGAAGGTATCGACTCGCACACTCACAGGCTCAGCGACTCCAATCGCGTAAGCCAGTTGAACTTCACATTCGGTTGCCAGCCCAGCTGCGACGATGTTCTTAGCGACATAGCGAGCCATGTAAGCAGCAGATCGGTCCACTTTAGTGGAGTCTTTTCCACTGAAGGCTCCGCCGCCGTGACGTCCCCAGCCGCCGTAGGTATCGACAATGATTTTTCGTCCGGTCAAACCACAATCGCCATGCGGGCCACCAATGATGAACTGTCCGGTCGGATTGATATGATATTTGGTTTTGTCGCTGAGAAATTCTGCGGGGACGACATCTTTGATGATCTGCTCAATCGCGAAATCACTGATCTCTTTTTGTGACACGCTTTCAGCATGCTGTGTTGAAATGACCACAGCAGAAACACCAACGGGGCGAGAGCCTTCGAACTCGACACTGACCTGACTTTTGCTATCAGGACGCAACCAGTTCACTTCCCCTTTTTGACGGGCTTCGGTCAATCGATTCAAAATCCGATGCGACAAGGCGATTGGCACAGGCATGTATTCTTCGGTTTGATGGCAGGCATAGCCGAACATCAACCCCTGATCGCCGGCTCCGTCACGATCGACTCCCATAGCGATATCGCTCGACTGGGAATGCAGACGGACATCGATTTCGCAGGTCTTCGCATTGAAGCCCAGATCGTCGCTGTTGTAGCCAATTTCATCGATCACTTTGCGAGCGATCGCTTCGTAATCGACTTTGGCATTGGAAGTGATTTCACCAGCCAGGCAGACGAAGTCTGTCGTGCAGAGTGTTTCGCAGGCCACGCGGGAAAGTGGATCCTGAGCCAGCAAGGCATCGAGCACGCCATCGGAGACCTGATCGGAAACTTTGTCCGGGTGGCCCATGCTGACAGATTCACTTGTGAAAATATAATTCGACATTCTGATTCCTCGATACAAACTCTGCGTTTGAGCAAATGAAACTGTGTGAGATATTCACGACAGTGTTGAATGGAGCTGTAGATACTCATGACACATCGTCAAGAATGCGACTGGACTCCGAATTTCCAACTCGCCATTTTAGCAGGTCGAGCGGGGACGGAAAGTCAATCTCCCCCTCAAATTGCCGACTCAGGCTGCAGTTTTTTGATTTCTTTTGAACGGGATTTCCAGCGTTTGTTCGATCCATTCCATCGTTTTTTGAGTCGCTCCCTGCTGAGAGAGCACATATTTCCGGGCGGCATTGCCGATCAACCCGGCATTCTCAGGCTGATGCAGCAATACCGAAATGCAATCAGCCAGTTCCTCACCTGTCGGAATGACCATGCAGGCTTTGCGACGTTCGAGTTCTTCCACAACTTCCATAAAGTTCCAGGTATTCGGCCCCAGTACAACCGCGGCTCCATAACCGGCTGGTTCCATCATGTTCTGACCACCCCGCTGATTAAAACTCCCGCCGACAAAAGCTATCTCTGCCAGTCCCCAGCAGGCGGAAAGTTCGCCGAGGGTATCGAGCAATCGAACCGTCGAAGAGTCGGTATCACGCCCTGACTGTACTCCAGAATTGACGAGTGAACGACGTAAAACTCGATAACCCGACTCCTGGATCAACTGAAAAACTTCTTCAAACCGTTCCTGATGTCGGGGGGCGATGATGAGTTGTAAATCCGGAAATTCGATTCGCAGTTTTCTCCAGGCTGAAAGGATCAGCGACTCTTCCGGTTCCCCGGTACTTCCGGCCATGAGGACAGGGGCAGATGGTGAAATCGCGAAAGCTTTCCGCAATTCCTGAACGCGAGAATGATTTCGGTCCGTCATCAGTCGATCGAATTTGATTGATCCGGCAGTTTCCAGCCGACTGGCTGAAGCTCCAAGAGCGAGGAAACGATCGGCATATTCGGAATTCTGGGCGACGATCAACGAGAATCGCTGAAGCAGAGGACGGATGAGCGAGCGAAATCTGCGGTAACCTTTGAAGCTGTTGGCACTCAATCGACCATTGATCAATGTGACAGGAATACCGGCTCGATGAGTTTCCATTATCAAATTCGGCCACAATTCGAGCTCAACCAGCCCCAGGCAACTCGGATTCAATCGCTGAATTACATTCCGGACCGCCCAGGAAAAATCGAGCGGGCAATAAAACAGGCGACAATCCGGATATGTCTTTTGAGCGACCTGCATTCCGGTTTGCGTCGTAATACTGATGGCCACTTCCCAGTCGGGATGCCGCTCTTTCCAGACATTCACAACCGGTTCAATTTGCAGCACTTCACCTACGCTGACCGCATGAAACCAGACGCACTGAGCCTGACTATCGCGGCGGGGAATTTGACCAAGAAACTTTTCACGGAATCCTTCACGGTATCGTCCCGTTTTCAATCGTCGATACAAGAGATAAGGAAACGCCAGAGTCAGCAAGGAGAGATACAAAATGTTGAGCAAATATCGCACTTGAGAGAATCCATTCGCTCAGGTTTATTGAACAGCCAAGACGCCAAGTTACTAAGATTTTATGAAATATTTCCTTGGCGACCTTGGCGTCTTGGCGGTTAAATTAAAAAATTATTCGTCCCAGTTTTCGTCGGGATAGCTGACGATCACATTTGTGCGAAGTCCGCCTCGTGGAGTGAACTCGGCTCGGATTTCCATCGATCGAGGCTGGGTCACTGCGACGAGATCGTCCAGAATCTTGTTGGTGACGCTTTCATAAAACGCCCCGTGATTCCGATACTGCTGCAGATACATCTTTAACGATTTCAGTTCGAAGCAGACTTCATCGGGAATGTAGGCAATCGTGAGGGTGCCGAAATCTGGCTGACCGGTTTTAGGACAGACCGAAGTAAACTCCGGGCAAATCGTTTCGATCACATAATCGCGATCCGGATTCGGATTTTCAAAAGTTTCCAGCAGATCGCGTGAAGGTTCAGACATGGGAGTTATCAGTTCAGCAAAACAGTTATAGACGATGGGAATCAGGTTTCAGAACACGGAAAACATTTTACAAGATCATTAGCACAATTTCGTTTAATTATTGGCTCAATATCTGTAAACAACACCCCGCATCTGAAAACTATTCGCCGTAGACTATCACCTGTTCCTGATGTTTCAAGGGAGTCGTAATTTGATCGGCTAACACATCAAATTCGACACGTCCATCCCCGGCTTGTGCGGCACTGAAGACCAGATCAAAAGTTGCTTCTTCATTTGGCATCAGTTTCGCCATCGGTTTGAAAGTGATGCTGGCTCCATTTTGAACACCTGTCACAGGACCATTGGCAGAGATGTACTGTAATTGTGCAGGAATTTTACAGGTGATGGCAACCTGAGTGGCGTCAGCCGATCCCCGATTGACGACTTTGAACCGCAGTGAAACCCGCTCTCCCTGAGAGACCGGACCACGGGCATCGGGAATGCGAACCGCCAGAGACGGGAAGCCTTCGATTTTGACCATCGTGCTGATTTCTGCCTGATGACCGGAAGAGTCTTCAGCAGTGACAATCAGATTCTGAGCCCCGACTTTACTTGGAGCCAGTTTTGAGGAAACTTCCAGTTCCTGTTTGGGCTCCAGTTGAGGAATCACCCAGGTGATGGATCGCAATTGGTCGTTATACATCCCTTTTTCGGTGGCGGACTGGAATTCAAATCCGGGAGGAACCTGTGCGACGAGTCGAACATTTTCCAGCACCCGGCTCGAATTGTTCTGCACAGCCGTTTTGTACTCGGCGACATGACCGACAAATCGGCGGGTCGGGCCGCTGTGAGCGACGCTCATGACGGATTCAATCACATTGACTTTGACTTTCCCTTGAGCAGAAACATCGCCGTCGGCTTTCACGCTGGCCACGTTTTCGAGTGCACCGACTTTGCGGGCGACCATCGTGAGATTGATTTCCTTTTGCTCGCCCCCTTTGAGCTGACCGATTTCATATTCGAGATCGGTGCCAGCCGGGTGTTCGAGGCCATCGGGAATCAGATTTCTCAAGATGACATTTTGAGCATCACCTTCACCGGAGTTGGTCACCAGAAACTGAACCTGAACAGGTTCGTTCAATGCCACTTCTTCCGTGCACTTCAACTCAATTTCGAGTCGAGGAGCAGTGACCATTGTCTGGGATGAAACGGTTGATTTATAACTGACCGTTGAAACGGATCCAATTTTGCCAGACTCAATCGGCACGACTCGGACCAGAATTTTCTTACGTTCACCTGGCTTGAGTTCATCAAACTTCCAGTGCAGAGTTTTCTCGATCAGTTCTGCTCGAGGAATGGTTCCCGTCAGCTTGGTGCCGGCTGGGAATTTGTCTTCGACGATCACATCCCGGACAGCGACTTCACCGGCGTTTTCGATTTCGATCGTGTAGATTAAAGGTTGCCCCAGCACAGCATTGTCGGGAGCATTTTTGTGCAGTTCAATTTTCGGCTGTAACATACTGACGGAAAGATCCTGATCGACACGGGCCCCACCAATTAAGACGTCGTCCAGCACAGTGGCTGGCTGGTCGTTCAACTCCAGTGGAGCAGGTTCTGCATTCATGCGCACGTTGCCGGTTGATTCTTCTGGTTCTGCTTTTGGGAACCCCTGATTTGCAAATGGATTCGAGGGAGGAGTCTGCTTTTCAGGAACGGGATCCATTGCAGGAGCAGGAGTTGTTGTCAATGCAGGTGCGGGTTCTTCAGCAGGTTCGGGCTGGAATGGTTCTAGTTTCGCAGGCTCTGGTTTGACAGGAGGCTCTGCATTTTCCGGTCCAGCCGAGAAGGTTGGGAATCCAGACGGACGCATTTCCTCTGCCGGTTTTTCTTCCGCAGGTTGCCTTTCAGCAGGGGGTTGAGCCGCGAAGGGATCCTCTTGGGCTTCTGGAACTGGCTTCGGTGAAGAGGAATCAGCGGGGGCTGTATCCGCCTTCGGCTCTGAATTCGTATCCGGCGGAGTCAGCATGAACGGAGCAGGCTCCGATTCCGTCATTTCCGGTTTTGCAACCGGTTTATTGCCATTGAATTCTGGTACAAGTCGATAAGGATCATCCGCTTTTAAATTGTCTGGTTTTGTGTCTTCCTCAAAACTGGGGAAGAACGGTTGTGGAGTGGCATTTGACTCCGGTTTTGGATCTGGTTTGAATTCTGGCACAGCTTCTGGCTGAGCCATTAATTCCGGCTGAGGATTCACAGCAGGCAGAGGCTCTTCATTGGCCACAGGAACCGCGACGGGTGCAGGTTCATCCTGTGGTTCCGACGGATTGAATCCTGGAAACTGACTACCAGGCTGAACTTTCGGCAATTCGGTTGGCTTGTCTGCTTTTGTCGTCTTGGGTTCATCAAATGGCGAGCCCGACTTTGGCCCTGCTACCGGGACATTGAATGATTCAAGTTTAGGCTTGGATTCGTTGGCTGGTTCCGGAAAGAATGCCGCTTTGGGAGCATCCTTTTGTTCCATCTCAGGAGTCGGAGTTTCAGTTGATTGAGGCGTTTTCGCATTCTCAATTGGTTTGGCTTCATTATTGTCGAAGGCAAAGAATGGCGGCGGTGCGTCAGTTGGTTTCGCGTTCGTGTTAGCAGCCAGTTGAATCAATTCCTGAGCCACTTCCGTTTCTGGAACCTGCTGATTATTCCCCGTAAATTCCTGAACGGCATGCACGACCGGAGCCATCAGTTGAGCTGGTTTCTCTGTGACATTATTCAGATCAGCCTGAACTTCATTCGCAGTTTGAACGATTTCCGATTGCCATTCGTCAACCTGTTCCTGAGTGGCTCGTTCAAATTTCTGGCCGGCATTCGCAAATTCACTTTTAATCTCATTGAATTTTTGATCGGCTGGGGCACGGAAATCGGCAAAGGGATCGTTCACAGGCACGCGAGGCGTGCGGTTTTCATTAGTTGGTGGGGGATCGAAAGAATTGGGCTCTGCCTGACCTGGAACGGCAGCCGTCGCAAAAGGATCGCTATTCTGAGTCGGCTCCTGCTGAGGCGGAAGATTGCCAGCATCGGCAGTCTGAGGATGAGCCGAGTATTGCTCGAATGAGGAATTCTGTGGCGAATTTCTCTCATCCCGCTTGAAATAAGGGCTGTTATCAGGTTCAGGTTCGTTCTGAGATTCGGCAAAATCCTCAGCCGAAAGCATCCCCGAAGCCGGAGCATCCTCTCCCAGTTGAGAGTTTTCCAGCTGAGAATTGTCTTCAGTGAATTCAGTTGGATTCTGTGACTGCTTGTCCAGATTCTGTTGAACCTGCATCAAACCAAAAAATCCGACCGCCAAGCTTGCGGCTAACGCTGTCAGCTTCCAGGCTGCACCCTGCATGGGATTCCCTTCCCCAGTGATATCAATAACTTACTGCGATGACGCCACACTTTCATCCTGAATGTGACGTAAGATCTTGAGCCATATTTTGCAGAAATACCATTTTTGGCAAAATTTGCAAAGCCCAGTTTTTTGGAGAATCCTTATGTGAGGGATGACGTTTAAGAGGAAATGGAAACAAATTTCTTGACTCTCACATGCTCTATTGGAGTGTATCAAGTGAATTCGGACTATAATTACCTATTACACATAAAAATTACCAAATTCGACCTAAGTCAATTGGCGTGTCGTAAGCCGTTACATTGCAATACCTTGTGGATATTTTAAGTTTGACCGGGGGACTTTTTGAATCTATTTTCAAAAAAAATGCTTCGTATGCGAACTTTTTTCAACCATGTGTCGTCATAATAGCGTATTAGGGATGTGTGAAAGCAATTTTAATTTTATGAAAATCGCCGGTCACGATGTCCGGAGGTCTCTTACGAGAAGTTTTCACGAGGAAGACGATTCGGAAGGAGAGTTATTATGGCGACTTATGCAAATCCAGTTATTAAACAACTGAAAGACCAACAGGTCCGTTATGCCCCGAAGAAGGTTCGTCTGGAGCAGATCCAGCGAGCTGAGAAACTTCTGGCAGAGTTGGATCTGGAACGGGATTACGAATATCCTGAGCTTTGCGAACGGATTACCGATTACCATTCAAGTCTGTATCCCGATCTGAAAATCGATGGGAAAGATGTTCAACACGACTTATGTCGTTTCGTCGAAGATCTTTCGGACAGTATTGATATGCAAATCGATGATGTCCAGGAAGATGTGATGACTGTTGACGACCTGAGCGAACGGTTTCATGTCTCAACGAAAACAGTTGATCGCTGGCGACAACGGGGATTGGTCGGACGTAAGATTAAAATGGGCGCTCGTAAGCGGGTTGTCTTTTTGAAGTCGAATGTTGACCGATTTATTAAGGCGAATGCAGCCGAGATCCGTCGCAGTTCCCGATTTACACAATTAACCGCTCAGGAAAGGCTCGATATTATCGATCGTGCCCGAAAACTGGCTGCTCATGGAGCGTGCCTGTCTGAAATCAGCAAACGGCTGGCCCGGAAAACGGGTCGGTCCGTCGAGACAGTCCGTTATACATTGAAGAACCACGATCGCGATTATCCGCAATCTGCCATCTTCCCGCATGCCCGCGGTCCATTAACAGACGAAACGAAACGAGAAATCTGGCATAAACATCAACGGGGAACTTCCGTTGAAGATCTGGCCCGACAATTCTGCCGCACCCGTTCGAGTATTCATCGTATCATCAATGAAGTGAGAGCAGACCGAATTTTTGAGGTCAATCTCGATTTCATCGATAGCGAAGAATTCCACAAACGGGGTGCAGAAAAAGTGATACTTGGCGATCCTCCTGAAGTGGAACGCAAAGAGTCGAAACCGAAAATTCCGCCCGGACTTCCCGCCTATCTGGCCAGCCTGTACGAATTGCCGTTGTTGACCCGGGAAGAAGAAGGTTACTACTTCCGCAAAATGAATTACCTCAAATTCAAAGCGGGACAGATGCGTGAAAAACTCGATTCTGCCAAACCTTCTGCCCGATTGATGAGCGATATCGAAGAACAGATTCGTGAAGCGGTCGTTGTGAAGAACTTCCTGATCCGCAGTAACTTGCGGCTGGTTGTTTCCATCGCCAAACGGCATGTCAAACCACAATCGAACTTCTTCGAAATGGTTTCGGACGGGAATATGTCATTGATTCGAGCGATCGAAAAGTTTGATTACTCTCAGGGAAATAAGTTCTCCACTTATTCTACCTGGGCGATTATGAAAAACTACGCCCGTTCGATTCCGACCGAGATGAAGCAGATGGATCGTTATCGGACCGGTCACGATGATATTTTCTCACAATCGACCGACCAGCGCGACAATCCATTCCAGCAGGAGCTGGCACAGAAAAATCAGCACTCGGCGATTATGAATATCCTCGAACAACTCGATCACCGCGAACGGGATATTATTCTGTTCCGCTTCGGGTTGAACAAAGGGACCGAATCCGAAACCCTCGAACAGGTCGGTCAACGATTCGGCGTGACCAAAGAACGTATTCGACAAATTGAATCGAGAGCGATTTCCAAACTCAAGAAAATCGCCATCGAAGAAAAAATCGACATCCCCGGCTTCTAAGCCCTTTCAGGGCTTTGATCTGGGCGTCGGATAACTGTTACGCACTCCGTTGTTATGCTTGACTACTTTTTTTTCTGAAATTGATTAACCCACGACTTGGAGATGAAGTCGCAAGATTTGTTTGCTCCGTCAGAATGCGAAAATACTGAATCGGAACGTCCTTCGTTCCGTCCTGCAAGATCCACGAGCACTTTTGTTCGTGGATCTTTTTTTTCTCTTTAAACCCAAAGCGTCAGTTTTGAAGTTGCGTTTTTACTACTTGCCTATCCGTCAAACTGAATCCCTGTGAGGTTCCATGAATAATCGATTTCCAAGATTAAATCATAAGAAAACAAATGATTTCCGAAATAACACAACCGAAAAAACTTTTCAAAAAATATGGCGCGATTCAAAACCCATCCTTGATATATTTCTTCTTCATCGCATTCCTCACTGTCAAATCCGTTTCTTGCAGCCAATTCTTCTACATCAACAAAGTATCTTTCCAGGAAGTCTATCGTCTCAAATTCTTGAATGTTTTGGTAAACTCTTTCTGCAGTGTTTAATACTCCATCCAGAGTACTCGCTTCAAATCTTGTATTAGCATGTTCGGTTTCCCATACTAAAGAAATACATGTTTTTTCACCGCTGGAGTTTGATACATCGGCATTATAACTCAATGAATATAATTGATAATCACTGAATTCAAGTTCTGATAATTTCCGAGTTAAAACTCCAAAAGCGGGTGATGATAGCGTTTCTGGAGTGTTGAGATAAATTTTATTAACAGTCGGATTGTTCATTGTTTTTTACATCCAACTTGGACTCGATGTTAAGGTGGGGCGGTTTCAGTATTGAAGTGGAGTATTCTTACATTTCGCGAAAGAAACGTCCATATGTGTATCAAGTCATGAAAACAGAGTCACTTGCGCCTCGTGCTTGTAAATCGAGCAAATGCGAACTTACTGCGTCCGTCGATAGTGCTTCTCCAGAGTATGAATATTCGGCAAACAGCGTTTCACCCAGGCCAGACGGATTTCGTCTTTCTCTTCCTCAGCCAGATGCCAGTCCAGATCGGAATTATGCAGACGGTGCACCAGTTCGTTCAGGCATAGAGCAACAGATACTGACACATTAAAGCTTTCGGTAAAGCCAAACATGGGAATTGTTACGCATTCATCAGCTGCGTTCATTGCCTCCTCTGATAAACCAGTTTTCTCCCGCCCAAACATAATGGCGACCGGTTCGGTCAGATCGAGTTCAAATAGCGAAGTGGCCGTCGGCTCTGGAGAAGTTGCAATCAGGCGATAATTCCGCTCCTTCAGAGACTGCAAGCAGTCTTTTGTGCAGGTTTCGGGATTCTGCCAGAGTTTCGTCGTGACCCATTTTTGAGCGCCGCGTGTAATGTCCCGATTGATTTTGTGGACATGATCGCGATCTATCCGCTGCATTTCCTGAATACCGAAGCAGTCGCAGCTGCGAAGAACGGCACTGGCATTGTGCGGCTTGAAGAAATTTTCCAAGACAACCGTAATGTGTTTCGTACGAAAATTCAGGACTTCTTCAAAACGTTCGAGCCGTTCCGGAGTGAGAAATTGCTGTAGATAGTGCAGCAGATTCTTATCGGTCATCGGTTATTCCTACCTCGATATTTTCCTCAGACACATCATTTCCTCCAGCACAATCGGTGAACATTCCCTGAAAATGCGTGTCCTATGGATTGTGCGATCAAACCACGAAAAACAGGGAGTCGCATTCGATTCCATCACTTGAAACCGAGAAGTTTCTCGGGTAATGTATCGCTTGTCCGCCACCAGTGCGAACTGGACTGACTGGCAGACAAAAACAAGATGGTGCCCATAGCTCAGCTGGTTAGAGCGTCGGATTGTGATTCCGAAGGTCGCGGGTTCGAGCCCCGTTGGGCACCCTTTTTTTATGCGCGGATTTATTCTATGTGAAGTGATCATGCGAAGTGCCACGGCTCTGTGAGCCGTGTACCAGGACGTGTCTGGAAAGAAAGCACGGCTCACAGAGCCGTGGCACCAGACGATTTAAATCTCCTGCCCCAGTAGGCGTGCGACTTCATTGACATCTTTATCGCCGCGGCCCGAGAGGCAGATGACCATCACTTCATCAGGACTTCGCTGGCCGGCGGTTTTCAGGGCGTAAGCCAGAGCATGTGAAGTTTCGACAGCTGGCAGAATGCCTTCGAGCATGGCTGTTTTCTGAAACGCATCGAGAGCTTCGTCGTCTCTGATCGATGTGTAATCAACGCGACCGGTATCTTTCCAATAGCTGTGTTCGGGACCGACACCGGGGTAGTCGAGACCGGCTGAAATTGAGTGGACATCGAGTGTCTGACCGTCGTCATCCTGCATGACGTAGCTGTAGGAGCCGTGAAGGATGCCGGGCTGGCCGTAGGTTAGCGGGCTGGCATGTTTGCCTGGTTCTGGGCCTAATCCACCCGCTTCAATGCCCGTTAAGCTGACGGTTTCATCTTCAATAAAGGGATAAAACATCCCGGCTGCATTAGAGCCTCCGCCCACGCAGGCGATGACTTCATCGGGGAGTTTGCCTGTCATTTCAAGACATTGAGCCCGAGATTCATTTCCAATGACAGCTTGAAAATCGCGGACAATTTTTGGGAACGGATGCGGTCCCACGACAGAGCCAAGAATGTAGTGTGTATCGGATACACTTCCCATCCAGTCGCGCATTGCTTCATTGACGGCATCCCGCAATGTTCGCGAACCCGAGGTGACGGCTCGAACTTCCGCACCCATCGCTTTCATTTTGAAAACATTCAGCTTCTGCCGACGAATATCTTCTTCTCCCATATAAACTACGCAAGGGAGTCCGAACCGGGCGCAAGCGGTAGCCGAGGCGACACCGTGTTGACCGGCTCCGGTTTCTGCAATCACGCGGGGTTTTCCCATACGTTTCGTTAAGAGAGCCTGCCCCATCGTGTTATTGATTTTATGGGCGCCAGTGTGATTGAGATCCTCCCGTTTCAGATAGATTTTCGCCCCACCGCAATGTTCGGTCAGTCGTTCTGCGAAATAAAGGGGATTCGGGCGACCGACATAGGTTTTGAGAAGCATATCCAGTTCGGCCTGGAATTCCGGATCTTTTCGGGCCGATTCGTAGGCAGCATCGAGTTCATCGAGAGCATACATCAGGGTTTCGGGAACAAATCGACGCCCGTAAGGTCCAAAACGACCAAGTTCATCGGGAACCTGCTTGCTGGCGCGCCCAAGTGGGGCTGATTTCGTAGCTTCTGTCATATTGAGATCCTGAATTTATTGATAAACGTAGGTGGCGGGGGCGCTCCACTTCGTGGAAGCCCCCTTAGTTGCGGGCGATTCATGTTCGGGGGCTTCTCTTCGAGAGCGCCCCCGCCACCCTGGGAATTTTGTTTCAATTAGCCGAGGTCAGTCTGTGCCTGACGATTTAGGCTTGATTCTTTGCGAATTATAGTGGTTCAAACTTGAATAATAGGATAGCCCCGAAAGATTCTTTCGGGGCGGCGTAACCGCTAGAAGTCTATGGGAAACATTATTCATCAAACTGAAGGCCTCTTGTGGACTTCGTCCACCCAGATAGCGGAGCTATCTGGGCTATCCATCCCCTCAGGGGAATCTCAAATATATCTCCTGATGAGACGTCAACTGTCGTCAGGCACAGCCTGACCTACGGCTTTTTCTATGATATCTCATCTGGTTTGCATTAACAGATTCAAATCGGAAATCCTCGCCTATCGTAGACGACAATTCAGCGGCGAGGAATGTTCGGGGTTGTTATCATAGCATCAGTATGACAGAAAATCAGAAAATCACTGCTGAACAAATCCTCGGTCCCAAGGGGAGAATTGCTGCGCGGCTCAAGAATTATGAGTTCCGCGAACAGCAACTGGAGATGGCACAGGCTGTTGAAAAGGCGATTGCTACAAAATCGCACCTGGTCGCAGAAGCCGGAACAGGAACGGGAAAAAGTTTTGCATATCTCGTACCAGCCATTCTCTCGGTGCTCAACAATAAGTCCCAGGAAAAAGGGCAAGAGAAAAAACGGGTGATCGTTTCGACCCATACGATCAGCTTGCAGGAACAGTTGATTCAAAAAGATATTCCTTTTCTGAATGCCGTGCTGCCGCTCGAATTCTCAGCCGTGCTGGTGAAAGGTCGATCGAACTACGTGAGCCTGCGTCGCTTGCAGGGGGCAGTTCAGAAGACGGTTTCTCTATTTCCCAAAGAAGAGGAACTTCAGCAGTTACGAAAGCTCTCCGATTGGTCGAAAACGACAAACGATGGCAGTCTCGGTGATTTGGGATTTCGACCGTTGCCATCAGTCTGGGAAGAAGCTCGCAGTGAACATGGGAATTGCCTTGGACGCAAGTGTCCAACATATGACGATTGTCTATATTACAAAGCTCGAAGGCGAATCTGGAATGCAGATTTGCTAGTCGTTAATCATGCTCTGTTCTTTTCCGACTTGGCACTTCGCCGCGACGGAGCCTCGATTCTGCCCGATTATGAAGCCGTTATTTTTGATGAAGCTCATACGCTCGAAGCAGTTGCATCGGATCATCTGGGGGATGCGGTCTCGAATTCTCAGCTGCATTATCTGTTGACGAAACTCTATAACGACCGGGCTCAAAAAGGTTTGCTGGTGCATCATAATATGGTCAAAGCCCAGCAGCAGGTCGGGAGACTCTACATGATTGCGGATGAGTTTTTCGCGTCTGTTGAACACTGGCTCAGTCAGCATGCCGGAAAGAATGGGCGGGTTCGTGGAGAGGTTCCGATCAGTAATGGGTTGTCTGCTGAGTTGAAGCAACTCGGAAGTGCGATCTGTGAATTTGCGGAAGATCTGGAGAATGAAGCCGAGCGTATTGAACTCAATGCGGCTGCCGATCGCGTCTTTTCGATTTCGAATTCGATCCGTAACTGGATGGAACAACTCTCGGGCGATGCTGTTTACTGGGGTGAGGTGACGCGTGGTCGTCAGATGCGCATCAAACTGATCTCTGCTCCCGTCGAAATTGGGGATGTACTGCGGGATGAACTGTTCAATAAAATCCCCTCAGCCATCTTAACCTCGGCGACAATGGCGATTGGCGGGCAGTCATTCCGTTTTGTGAAAGATCGGATCGGTCTGAATAGCGGCGATGAACTGCAGGTCGGAAGTCCGTTCGATTATCGCAAGCAGATGAAACTGATTCTGTGTAAGAACATGCCGGATCCGAGTCAGGAATCCAAAGCTTATGAAGCAGCTGTTGTTGAGCGGTTAAAGAAATATCTGCTGCAGACGAAGGGCCGGGCGTTTGTGTTGTTTACGAGTTACTGGATGCTCAATGAATGTGCGCGTCAGCTTTCGGGGTGGTGTCGCGAAAATGGCTTGACGCTGTATTGTCAGGGAAACGACATGCCTCGATCACTCTTACTGGAACGATTCCGTAATGATTCAGCCGGGGTCCTGTTTGGTTCGGATAGCTTCTGGCAGGGTGTCGATGTGCCGGGCGATGCACTGCAGAATGTGATCATCACGCGATTGCCCTTCAGCGTTCCCGATCATCCTTTACTGGAAGCTCGCGTCGAGCGAATCAAGCGGCGGGGCGGAAATCCCTTCAACGAATATCAGGTTCCCGAGGCTGCCATCAAACTCAAACAGGGTTTCGGGCGACTGATCCGATCGAAAACTGATACCGGGCAGGTCGTGATTCTCGATCCCCGCATTCAAACCAAAAGTTACGGGAAAGTATTTTTGAAGAGTCTGCCGGAGTGCAATGTGATTATTGAATAAAAGAGTCGACTCGCAGCCAAACTCACACCCAATATTTCCGGCAGGACTCGCGCGAGTTTATTACCTAAAGGCTAAAACAGGAAGAAGAGCTGTGTTTGTGTGCTTCGTATGTTGCTTGGAATGGTCTTCCTGATATTCGGCATAATGATCGCGACAGCGTTTGCAATGATCCAGATGCATTTCAATACGATCGACTATTTCAGGTTTAAGCTGATGAGCAAAATAGTCTTTGGAATAGTCAGCAACTTCAGCACAGGCTAAACCATCTGGATGGTTTGTTGGAAGTTGTGTCATGACCAAGCCCAGCCCGACTCCTATAATCAGCATCGCTGCCGTAATTGAGGAGTACATGATGCGACGACGGGAATTCACAGACTCACGTTTTTGACGCAGCCTGTGCGACAAACTCGCGATTTCTCCTCCGCGACAATCAGTCCAGTTATCATGTTTTTCGGGATTTGTCATTTACATTACTCCTCTTTCGAACGCCTGTTATCTCTATATTGTCATTCGAGAGGCTGAGACTTTGTGAAGTGTCTTACAATATAGGAAAAATAACTAAAGAAGTTTTCATTTGTCAGGCCGAAAAGCCTATCTCAGGAGGTTTCGCGTTAATCGCCGCGGCTAACGCTTTGATGTTCTTGAGAATCACCTGTCGTCTGCGAATGGCGACCAGTTTTTCAAATTGTAGTTCACCCAGCACGACAGTGACCGTTTCGCGGGTGCTGCCAATCAGATTTGCCATTTCCTGATGGGAGAGGCGAATTCGTAATGCGATGCCTTCCGGATGCTTCACCGCATAACGCTCTGCCAGTTCGAGTAGCAGGTGAATTAAGCGATCTCGATTCGGCTGAAACATCAGCGATTTGAGGCGTCGTTCGAATTTCTGCCGACGCAATCCGATCAGTTTTGTCAGTCCCAGTGTGACCTCAGTCTGCTCGGCCATTAGTTCCCGAATCGCATCAGCTCGAATGGACACAATTTGCGATTTCTCCATCGTTTCCGCGAATTCTTCCCGCTCACTCTGACCGATGACTGTCAGTTCGCCAAACAGTTCGCCCGGATCGATAAACGCCAGCAGCGCCTCTTTGCCTTCGGGAGTGATGTGATAAATCCTCACACGACCGCTGACCACAAGTAAAACAGAATCGGTGGCATCATCGGGCAGATAAACGAGGGATTTCCGATCAAATGTCTTGATTTTGCTTTGCAATTCCAGCTTGCGGATTTGCTCGTCGTTGAGTTGCTCAAACAACTCACAACGTTTGAAATACCAGAATTGATCGTCCATGCAGGATGTCTTGATGTGGATGGCGTAGGGGCGTTTTATTTTCTGCGAAAACTCTGTTGAAACTGTAGCAGATCACTGTCTGATCACCAAATCGCTGTCTGAATACGCTTATGAGATTCCGTACGACAGTTTATCGATTGAGCCCGTCCGATTAGACCTTTCCTTCTACCCAGAGCCGTAGGTCAGGCTGTGCCTGACAAAAATAGACGCCGACACTTAATAACGACAGGCACAGCCTGACCTACAGACTTTGATTAAATTATGTCAACTGCTGCGACTCGATCAGTTTGTCCAGTTCATGCTTCAACTTCGACAGGATTTCATTGTAAGGATAAGCTCCCAGTTCTTCGGTTCCCTTTTTCAAATTCACGAAGTTGGGGGCACACCATAATCCGAGATCCGCATCGTCGGTTTCGCCGGGACCATTCACACGGCAACCCATCACTGCAATTGTGATGTCGTGTTCTTTGGCATAAGCAGACATCTCTTTCACCTGAGCAGCCAGATCGACAAAGGCTTCGTTTTCGACGCGGGAACAACTTGGGCAACTGATGATGTTCAAGCCGTTCGTATTGAAATCGACAACGCTGCGGACTCGTCCATTGGCGATATCATCGAGAATTCCTCGTCCTGCTTCGATTTCCTCGAACTTGCGATTGTTGGGAACGGTTAACGAAACGCGAATGGTATCGCCGATGCCGGTGCCGATCAGTTGTTCGAAGGCAATGCGGGTTTTGATGACTCCATCTGGGGGCATTCCGGCTTCTGTGACTCCCAAATGCAGCGGAATATCTGGACGTTTCTCCGCAAATCGTTTGTTGACTTCCACCACTTTGCGAGGATCGGAATCCTTGAGCGAAACGCAAAACCGTGTGAAATCGAGACTCTCCAGAAACTCGCAATGATCGAACGCCGATTCGAGCATCGGAGAAATCGAATCTTCAGGATCGTATTTTTCCTTCTTGGCAGGGTCGACTGAGCCACAGTTGACGCCGACGCGAATCGCACAATCGTGTTCACGGGCGATATTGACGATGAACTTCACCTTATCTTGCCAGGGCTTTTCGCGTTCATGGTGATACAGGTGCCCCGGGTTATAGCGTAATTTCTGGACATTCGGGGCGACCAGTTCAGCCAGTCGATAATTTTCCTGGAGATCGACCGAAAGATTTGCCGTCACCTGCTTCGCAATTTCATTGAGAGCCTCGGCATCTTTTTTACTGTCGACGGCGACCCGCACAATATCCGCCCCGGCTGCTGTCAATTGTTGAATCTGACTGACTGTTGCATCGATATTGGGTGTTTTGGTAGCGGTCATGCTTTGAACGGCAATCGGGTGTCCAGCACCGATAGATACCGAGCCAATGCGAACTGCTCGTGTCGGATTTCTCTGAATTTCGACCATTATTTAAATACTCTAAAAAATCTGAATGAGCCAAAACGGCGTAACTGAACTCATAGAAAACGTGGAAAATGAAGCGGGATTCATGAGGATAAAAGGCTTCCAAGTAATTTTCACTGATCCAGACGACTTTGCAAAGTGCAGGAGCAGGAAGAATATCAGGAAAAGCGGAAATTTAACGACCTGTCTTCCTGAATATCTACGAACTTTCCAGAAAGAGATAACGAATCAGGAATGTATCAGCATTCGTTCAATGACTATTCCCGACTGAGATTTGCCCGGTTTCTTGAAATCAACCAGTAGATCAGCAAACCGACTAAAATCGTCATGAATCCCGCGGCACTTTCCCGGGGATTTCGAGATGCACCTAAAAACGAAATGATCAGTGTTGCAATTGTGAAGAGGCCAGCTGCCATTTTCTGCCAGAGGACGGTCTGACTTACCTGTCTGTTCAAAAGAACGCTACCCACTGTAATGGCAGAGCAAAGTGATAACGTAAAACTCAGGTAGGTCAGCAGTTCACGGAGTGTCGTGACCTGAATAAACAGGATTGATGCAATCGCCTGCAGGCAGATGGCAATTCGAGGAGTTTCTCCCTGGAAACAGAACCAATTGGGCAGGTTGCCATCTTCGGCCATCCGTGCCAGCACACGTGGGCCGATCATCATTGAAACTGAGACGGACGTATAAAGTGAAATGACAATAACCAACCCCATCAGCCAGGCAAATCCATTACCAGCAATGTCTCCAGCGACAATTGTGGCAATTTGCTCCTGACCGGCGACCTGATCATATGGAGCGGCATACACAAAAACCGCATTGATGCAAACATACAAGCCGACCACCAGCAACGTTCCAATAAGCAATGCGCGGGGAACAGTCTGATCGGTCTCTTTGATTTCTCCGGCACAATATATAGCCGCATTAAAGCCACAGTAACTGAATGAGATCCACATCAGACTGGTGGCAAAAGTGGAGAGGGTTACCGAAGACGCATCGAAAGGGGATTTTGTCGTCCAGCTTTCCCATTGATCCGGAAATTGTGTGAACGACACAGCGATAAAGATCAGTAGTAACATCAACTTGAACAGGACGATTCCATTTTGCAATTGAGAACCTATTCGCACACGGAACAGATGCTGCAGAGCAGCCAGAATAACAACAGTTGTTGCAATCAGCCCTGAAGGAATTTTATGGGAGGAATTGAGCAAGTCGATAAGACTGGCTTCCAGAGTGATCGCAGCAAACGCGATCGCTCCTGTGAACCCGGCTACAATCGAAATGATGCCCGCGAGAAATCCCACTGCAGGATGAACGGTTTTTGAAAGATAAAGATATTCCCCGCCCGATTCCTGAAATTGACGCGTCAATGCTCCATAACCAATTGCACCACAGAGCGCAATGACCCCGGCAATTCCCCAGGCCAGCAGTACTAGTGCAGGGCTTTTCAAATCGGCCAGGGCGAATCCCGAAGTGGTGTATAGCCCAGCTCCGACCATGCTCGAAACGACGATTCCAATCGCAGAGGCCTGCCCCAGTGTTTTTCGATCCGTCATGAAGGTGTCAACGATCTGAATTTTGTTGCGATTTTCTCTTCTGTCAGCCTTATTGACATTAACTAAAAATCACGTAGCTTGAATGTAGAAATTGATACAACAAGTATAACGACTTCCACTGAAAACATTCTCCACCGGGAAAGCAAAACAATGACGATAATCGATCTCCTCTTATTACTTCTGGTCGCTGGTATTTGTGGAAGCCTGGGACAGGCAATAGCAGGCTATTCCCGCACAGGTTGTCTGGGGTCGATTGCACTTGGATTTGTCGGTGCGTTATTCGGAATGTGGCTGGCCAAGTTGATGAGTCTACCGGAAATTTTCAACGTGCAGATTGGAGGAGTTCCATTCCCGATCGTTTGGTCAATCGCAGGCTCTGCAATTTTTGTGGCTATCCTCAGTTTGGCGACCCGACGAAGAATTGGTTGAAGTGAATCAGGAGTGATTACGGCGAGCCCGGAGTCATTAAATCGATCAGTCGATTGGCTTCATGCTTGAAACTCTGAAGAAATTGTTGAATGTAGCTTTCTGAGAGAAAGTCGCCGTTGTATAGAACACCGAGGTGCAGGTCTGAATTCATGCCCACAATGGCAATGGCAAGATTCGAAGTTTCCCGGATCGGAGGCACGAGGGAAATGCTGGTCAGGTTTTGATCGTTCCAACTAAAATCTTCTCCAAACATGGGAGCAATACGGCCAACATTGCTTAAGACCATACTGGATGCACAGATTGAGCCCGGTATCCAGTGCCAGGGATAGATCGCTCGCAGTGTATGCAGCATCGAGAGAAACAGATGATGTTTCTTGATGGAATTGGTTTCCTGAACCATCGTTCGAAAAAAATCGCGGCGAAAATCATCATCGATTTCTTGACGATACAATTGGTCAATAAACGTCATCGTGACACAATTGGCAACCAGATCAGGCTCTTTAGATAAATATCGGGTGTTGGCGGGCACGCCGATGCGAAAGCGACTGTTTTCAGTTGTCGAGTCTGGGTCGGACAGCTGAAAAATCGAAAGATAGGCAGCCGAAAGCAGAATGTCGTTTAACGTCCAGTTCAAGCCCTCAATAGGCGGACGGACACTCAGACGATTGACCACATCCGAGATCTGGCAAAAAACGGCTTTGCGATTGTATTGTGATTTCTGATCCTGGTTTTTCAGATGCAGAACTTTTTTGGCAAGATAAAATCGAATGATCCGTTTGAGTTGATGTTTGGACATCCAGCCGAGTTTTTCTTCACCTCGGGAACGAATTTTCTTCAACTCGGCTTTGGTCAATTCCGGAGGCTTTTCAGAGACATTACTCTTGGATTGCACGAGTTTCCGGTCGGTTTCCCGCCATTCTTTAATGAGCTGTAAAGCGGCCAGTCCATCGACACAGGAATGATGGATTTCCAGAATGATTTCGGTTTGTGAGGTTACTTCAGGTTTTGTAATTACCCATGCGCGGAAACCTCGCCCTTGAGTAATATCCAGCGGAGACGTATTCAGCAATTCCCGTTGAGTGGTCGGAGTAATCTTCACTGGTTCCCAGGGAATAGTTTCCCAGCAGGGATACACTCCTTTTCGAACGACGCGTGCATTGAGCAGCGGGTGTCGGGCGATGGTGTGATTGAGAGATTCTTCTAACCGCCCCAGATCGCAAGTTTCATCAAAAACAAGACGAGCATACAGCGTCATCGGCTGGTGGGGCTGATGGCTGGTATACATAAAAGATTCAAAGGGAGTTAAACGGTCGAAGACAACGGCCATTGTCACAAACTATCGAATGTTCAAAATGGAAGTTTCCATCAAAAGGGGGATTTCACCGCTTCAATGACAACTTTATTGTAAAGAGATAATGAAGAGATTGCCAAACCGAACGCTGTTCAAAAGACGAGTTCCTGCAGGAGTTCTGTGGTAATGATTCGATCAGACATCGAGTTTTTCAGGAAATGAACGTCTTCCGCTTTGTTCGGCATCGCCAATCACTTATGCTACCATATCCTGTTTTTGATCGATTCCAATAACGCTTTCTAACTGAAACAAGAATTTCTATGACGACTGCTTCTGTCTATCTGTCTGGCGAATGGAAAACTTCTTCAGGGACAAAAACGTTTCAGGCTCACAATCCGGCGACCGGTGAAACGGTTGGGGATCAGTATCCGGTCAGCAACTGGGCTGATATGGAGCAGGCTTTGCAGTCCGCAGCCGATTGCGATCTCATTACGCGCGACTGGGCGGGAGACCGCTTTGCCGATCTGCTCGAAGCCTATGCCAGTCAATTGGAAAACCGAGCTGAGGAAATTGTTGAGCAGGCGAATCTCGAAACCGCCTTGCCCGTTTCCCCCCGCCTGAAAGATGCCGAGTTCCCTCGAACACTCGCTCAGTTAAGATCTGCAGCTCAGGCTGCACGATCAGGCGAATGGGCGATGCCAGTCATTGATGATGCAAACAATATCCGTTCGATGTATCGATCCATCGGGCCAGTGTTTGTCATCGGCCCAAACAATTTTCCTCTCGCGTTCAACGGTATTTCCGGGGGGGACTTTGCAGCTGCGGTCGCTGCTGGAAATCCGGTCATTGCCAAGGCTCACCCTGCTCATCCCGGCACAACGCGGCTGATGGCTGAGTGTCTGGTCAATTCACTCATGGCTGTGAATTTTCCAGCAAACTTCATCCAGCTGATTTACGATATCGCTCCTGAAGAGGGCTTGAAAGCGATACGAGATTCCCGCATAGCAGCTGTCGGTTTCACGGGTTCTCAAAAAGCGGGAGTTGCCATTAAAGCGGCAGCTGATAAAGCTGGTAAGCCGGTTTATGTGGAGATGTCGAGTATCAATCCTGTTTTCGTGCTCCCTGGGACATTGGCTGAAAAGTCGGAAGCCTTCGCAGACGAATTCACTGGCAGTTGCCTGATGGGAAGTGGTCAGTTCTGCACGAACCCTGGACTGGTGATTTTACCCCCCGGTGAGGAAGCAAAAAAATGGATCGAGCTTGTCCGGGATCGATTTGCAGCTGCGAAAACAGGTCCCTTATTGACCGAAGGTGTTAAGGATTCCTTACTGGACAGTATTCGCAATCTTGTCGAAGGAGGAGCGGAGTTATTGACAGGCGGACATGCCGCCAAAGAGGTCAGTTGTGCTGCCCAGAATACATTGCTGGCAGTCGATGCCGAAAAGTTTCTCGCCGATTCCGACCTTTTCCAGCAGGAAGCATTCGGGAATTGCAGTCTGATTGTGACAACCAGCGATGCCAGTCAGATGGCGGCTATCGCTCAATCATTGGAAGGACAGTTGACGGGCTGTGTCTACCTGACCGATCAACCTGAAGATGAAGCGATCTATCAGCAACTTGAACCGGTTTTAAGAAGACGTGTTGGCCGCTTATTAAATAACAAAATGCCGACCGGAGTCGCCGTCTCTCCCGCAATGAATCACGGCGGACCCTTCCCGGCTACAGGACACCCCGGTTTTACAGCTGTGGGAATTCCTGCTTCGATTCGCCGATTTTCCATGTTAGAATGTTACGACAATGTGCCAGAGCATCGCTTGCCAGAAGCTCTTCGCAACGCTTAAACAAAACAATCCTGAAGCGCAGGGATCTCACTCATGAAGACAACTCAATATTCTCACTGTCCCGTTTCGATGTCGGTTGCTTTACTCGTAGCGACGACTGTTTTGATGCTGGATACAACACCGGCATTTTCACAGAAGTCTGGTTCGAGCAGCAAATCCAATCGCAATAATGCCGCCAATGTGACGATTCTGGATCAGCAGGCTGAACAGGCACATAAGGCGTTTCTGGAAACGTCAGCGGATCTCGCCCGCGAATATGAGGATCTGGGCGAACTGGAAAAAGCCAAGGGGATTCTCGAACAAATGCTCAAACTCGCTCCCGACCTGAAACAGGTGAAAGATAAAATCGACTCGCTCGAAGAGGCTCGTATCGCCGGCAATGAAGCGATTCTCGAAGTCGATGCGAGTCAAAGCTGGATGCCTGCTAATGTCGCTGTCGTGAAAGGCAATACGATTCGCTTTGAATCCAATGGCGAATTTCGCATGCTCGTCAATCAAACTGTCGGACCTGATGGAGTCGCTTCTAAAGATGTCAAAACCGATCTGGCAACTGGGGTTCCTCTGGGGGCATTGATGGGCTTGATTGTTGATGCGAAAGGAAAATCAAGTGATCCCTTTTCCATCGGAAAAACCGGAGAAATGAAAGCCCCTCAGGATGGCCAGTTATTTGTGCGGGTGAACGTTCCCCCTCAGAGTAAATGTATCGGCAAAATCAAATTGAGAATAACGGGTGATATCGTCGTGCCCAAGTCAGAGACTTCGAGCCGGCGATAATGCTTTTAGTCATCACTGAGTGAGACGCCCAGAACATAGTTATGGGCGTGGTCATTTGCACAAATTGCCATAACTCGAAGCGTCAGTTTAGAAGTTGCACATTTTTAACATGTCGTTGAAAACAAGAAAAATACGTTGATAAATAGTGCCACGGCTCTGTGAGCCGTGGCACACTTTCGTGAATTAAATTTAATTCTTTAATCAAGCAAAACCTGCAACTTCAAAATGTGCCTGCGATGGGACGGCATCCATTAAACAATTCGGGTAAACTTTGATACTATTCGCGTTCACATAAGTTCGTGCAAAGTGTTGTACTTTCAGGGAATTAGTATGACACAAAATATATCCCTCATTTACCTCACCCATTATTCACCATCTTCAACAAAGACTTCAGGGATGAACAACCCCATTCGTCAGGAGCTTGCCGAGTCGGCTCGGACCTTTGTCATTAAAATTGGTACCAATGTCCTTTCCGATGAAAAGCAGGCTCTCGATCCTTCTCGAATAGCGGCTCTGGCGGAACAGGTTCATTCGATTCGCGCTCAGGGGAAACGCTGCGTCCTAGTCTCAAGTGGTTCCATCGGAGCCGGGATGCGACTGCTGGGATTGAAAGAACGTCCCAAAGATCTGCCTCATCTGCAAGCTGCAGCAGCGACCGGGCAGGCGCATCTGATTGGACTTTACGATCAGGCGTTCCAGAAGCATGGTTACCGAGCCGCTCAACTTCTGTTGACTGCAAACGATTTTCGAAACCGCTCCCGCTATCTGAATGTACGAAACACTTTGTACACACTCTTTGAATATGGATGTGTGCCGATCATCAACGAGAACGATACCGTCAGCGTGAATGAAATCGCGACTCCCTTTCCCATGGCGATGCGATCTGAATCCGAACTTCCTCATTCTGTTCGACACACGCCGACTCATGCCGGCACGAAATTCAGCGATAACGACCAACTCGCGGCAATGGTCACCAATCTGCTCGATGCTCCCCTGCTGATTATTCTTTCGGTGATTGAAGGCTTGTTTGATGGTGATCCTCGGGATGAAAACAGCAAACTGATTTCACTCATCGAAGACTGGGACGACAATCTGTTCAACTGCGTCGGCACTTCGCGCAGTTCCGGCGGAACCGGTGGGATGCACTCGAAGTTGACTGCGATCAAGAAAGCCGTTTCGGTCGGCGAGAATGTGATTCTTGCCAACGGAGAAGATAATCACGTGCTGATGAAAATTCTGAATGGTGAAGATGTCGGCACTGCATTTCTGGGTCGAGGTAAATTCATGCCAGCCTGGAAACGCTGGATTGGGTTTACGATCAATCCCCGCGGAAGTTTTATCGTTGATGACGGAGCACGCAGAGCAATTGTCGAAGCGGGGAAATCGTTATTGCCCATTGGAGTTCGCGAAATTCGCGGCGTCTTCGACGTCGGTGAAGTCGTTTCGATTAAAACAGCTGATGGAGTCGAATTCGCACGCGGCTTAAGCAATTACAATTCGGATCACGCTCATCAGTTGATTGGACAACGCTCCGAAGAAATCCGCACGAAAACAGGAACGCTTCCCTTCCTCGAAGTGATTCATCGAGACAATCTGGTGATGCTTGATTAATTTTCAATAGAACGGTTTTACAAGCACGAAGCGCAAGCGAGTGTGTCCTACAGGCAATAACTCAATCAGTTGCGCTTCGTGCTTGTATGACCTACGGCTCAATAAAAAACCACGAGAGAAATTTTCTTCTCTCGTGGTTTTATTTTCAGTGAATCAAATTATCCGATTAGCCGCCGTAAAGCGAGCGGAACAGATCCGAGTATTCCTGGGCTTCGCCTGGATAGGAATCCCAGAGGCTTTTCAGTGGGAAGTCCGCAGGGATTTCCTCACCTTGAGCCTGCTTGCAACCCCGCCAGATCACGACCGATTTGAGACACTCTTCGCGGAAGTTGTCTTCCTGTTTTAATTCCGGCCATTCGCCAAGAATCTTTTCCATTGTGGTCATGCCGGCAGTCAGCAATCGCTCGGCTTCGTAAGTGTCCTGACGATCGATGAAGGCTCGTTTCCCGAGGAACAGATTGCGGTGAGCTTCAATCGTTTCCGCTTCCGATTCCACACGACACAGCAATCGCCAGTAGCGATAGTTCGCCATATTCTGACGACGGTTCACCCACTCGTGCTTCTGTTCGAGAGAAACGCGATCGCCCTCTTCGTGGATAATCGCTTCCAGAATTTCATCGTTTGCCTCGAGGACAATTGCACCGGCTGGGGTCATGAAACGTTCTGAACCCCAATTCTCACGAAGCTCAGTCGATGCGACTTCCCATGCTTCCCGGATACGTTCGATTTCCTCGAACTTTCCTTCTTCCTGGAAAGTATTCGCATAATCAATCTGCGAACGGACTGGGTAGGAGCGGAAGAGGACGCGAGCCAGACGACTTTGTGTTACACCCGGCTGAAGTTCAATATCGTTGGCTTTCTGGAACCAGTCTTTGGCAGCCAGATAGTTATCTTTCCCATCGGGATTGATATCTGGATCGGGGCCACCCCCTTCGCGGTTTGGATCATCGAGAAAGAAGCGTCGGAAGAACAGTTTTTCATCGGCACGGCCAATTTTCTGTCCCAGAATACGACCACTTTCCCAATATAGTTCAGGATATTTGTAGTTGCGTTCGCTCCCCTTCATCATGAACTTGGCCCCTTCTTTGACCCATTCATAACGGTCGGCGACGCCATCCCATTCTGCAGAAACATTGTAAGCCAGATTCCAGCCCTGGAATTCCCAGACCTGCTTGAAGTGTGGCTGGAGTAGCACGATTGAA
>TARA_R100000789_G_scaffold4642_8_pt1 | contig 26761 bp, 29 predicted proteins | sample TARA_R100000789 | Tara Oceans TARA_R100000789 (sample SAMEA2623403) | marine metagenome | biome: marine biome (ENVO:00000447); feature: mesopelagic zone (ENVO:00000213); material: "saline water (ENVO:00002010), including plankton (ENVO:xxxxxxxx)" | depth 450 m
CGATCTCCGGCAGCAGGACCAGAGCCTGACGCCCTTGCCGCAACGCCTCTGCCACAGCCTCGAGGTAGACCTCGGTCTTGCCCGACCCGGTCACACCTTTCAGCAGCACCGTCTCATAGCGTCCGGACCGCTGCCCCTCGCGCAAGACCTCTGCCGCCGTGGCCTGATCCTCTGTCAGTTCCTTGCCGCCGTACTCGGCGTCCAGCCGGGCAAAGGCGGTGTCGCGCGGCGTGTCTTCCTCAAGGATCGCGCCGCTCTTGACCAGCCCCTTGACCACCGACGAGGTCACCCCCGCCGCCTCTGCCAGTTCCTTCAGCGTCAGTGATAGCCCGCCCATCTCACGCGCCGCGTCCAGCACACGCGTCCGCGCATCAGTCATGCGCGGCGGCTCTCCGTCGCCCAGCCGGTAGACCTTGCGCATCGACGGCGGATCGCCCAGCCCCGGTGCCCGTGTCGCCAGCCGCAGCATCGCCGTCAACGGCGTCAGCGTGTAGGCGGCGGATTTCTCGATGAACAGCCGCATCTCTTCGCGCATCGGGGCGACGTCCAGCACGCGGTTGATGGCGCGTATCTTCGAGGCGTCGAAGTCCCCGCGCCCCGGCCCCCAGACAACGCCCAGCACTTTGCGCGGTCCCAGAGGCACCTCGACATAGGCCCCCAACCAGCAACCGCCCTCTGGCGCGCGATAATCCAGCACCCGGTCCAGCGGCTGCGTGGTCAGCACGCCCACCAGCGCGCCCGTGTCAAAGAAATCCGGAGTCTTGCTTGGCATATCCAAGGCGTAATTCCCCACGCGCAAAAGGCCAAGCCGTCACGGCACAAGCGCGGCGACATTCTGCGCGTTTGCTACCGAAACGCTTGCCTCAGACGTTCGGCTCCCCCTGCAGGCCCAGCAGCTTGCGAAACCCGGTCCAGTAGCCCGGCAGTTTGGGCGGTGCGTTCAGCCCGGCCAGCGCCTCATCGGCCCAAGGCGTCATTTCACGGCCAACGAAATCACGGCCCCAATCCAGATAGGCCGCCGCATGGTCGGGCCGCAACCGGCAGGCCGATCCGACCAGCCCCACCAGCGTCTCTGCCGGCGAATACCATTCGTCCTGAATGCCCGTCACCCGCCGCTGCATCAGCGGCCCTATCACACGCATCAACCGCTTGTCCGAAAAGGTCAGCAGCATCCGGCCCATTTCGTCACGGGAGTAGTGGATCAGCGGCGGGAAGGTGTCGAAGAACACCGCGTCGCCGTCTATGATCGCAAAGTTGCGGATCGAGGGGTGAAAGCCGATCCGCCCCTCCTGCGCCTCGGCCCAATGCCAGAATCGCGCGATGACCTGCCCTGCCGCCTCCATCATCTCTAGCGTGGCTGCCACCGGCGCGTCCTGCATCAGCGGGCGCATGAGGCTGTCCACCGGCAGCGCCTCCTGCACGATCACCGGCACCTTGGCCCCGTCGAGATCCAGCAGGTGAAACTCTGTCTGCGGCATCGGCACACCGCCCGCCAAGAGCGCGTCGACGTAATCGTCATGGCACTGGTGCAGCCGCTCCAGAGCCGCGACGTCGCGCAGGCCGCGATAGACCTTGACCACCCTGTCCGACAGCGGCCCGCTGTCCGGGCGAAACGGCGCGCAGAAATAGCCAAGGCGGGAAATCGTCTGTCCCCGCGCCTCGGCATCGGCGCGGATCAGATGGGAAAGTGCGTCAAGATCGGTCATCAGGCGTCTCCTTGGCGCCCCTTTACCCGGTCCCAAGCCGCTCCGCCACCTCCTGCAACAGCGCGGCGATTTCGGCGCGGGCGGGCGTCTTGATCCCCTCATGCGCACCGCGGCCCTGCCCCAGTGCCTCGGCATAGCCGACACGATTGCCAAGGCTCGCCCGTGCCACCTCTGCCCCAAGGCGCGATGCCGCCTCTGCCACCTCTGCGTTCAGGCGGGTGCCCACGCGGGTGCGGTTCATCACCAGCAGCGTGGCACAGTTTTCCCGCGCGGCCAGATCCAGCACGCCTTCGGTCGCCCATAGATCCACATGGCTGACCGCCACCGGCACCACCACCAGATCCGCCACCCGCAGCGCCGGACGCAGATCGCTGTCCGCCTTGGGCGGCGTGTCGATGATGACAATGTCATTGGAGGCCGACAGCTTGCGCACTTCGTAGGAAATGCCCCAGGCTGACGAGGTCGCAAATTCCAACCCCTCGCAGGTCTCTGGCGCGTTCTCGATCCGGGTCATGAACCAACGGCCAAGACTGCCCTGCGGGTCAAGATCCACCACTGCCACGCGTTTGCCTTGGCCGTGAAAGCCCAGCGCCAGATGCGCGGCCAGTGTCGTCTTGCCGCTGCCGCCCTTTTGCTGCGCGACCGTGATCACCCGTCCAGCCATGATATCCCCCGCACACCGCCTTTACCGACCTTGCACGCGCGCGCGCGGGGAATCTAGCCCCTCCGGCGGATTGCTTCACCTATCGTTAACCAATCCGCCCCTACCTTGGTAAACAATGCCTTAACGGAGGCGCCGCCGCGCAGCATAGATGTCCCCAATCGCCCGCCTTATCGCCTGTACCGTTCTCACCTGCCTTGTCGCCTCTTCGGCGCAGGGCGGGGCGTGGCCGCGCAAGCAGGGCGACGGTTTTGCCAGCCTGTCGATGCGGTTGGGCTGGCCACAGGATATGGGCACTTGGACGTCGATGGACCCGACAAATGATTATTCTACCCTTTATGTGGAATACGGGCTGACCGATCGCCTGACCTTTGGGGCCGACATTGGCCATTCAGTCTCTGGCAGCGGGAAGACGGTCTTGTTCTTCCAGTGGCCCGTGCGGCAATCAGAGAAGGGCGCGCAGGTGTCAGCGCAGTTTGGTTTTGGCATCATTTCAAGCCAGCGCATCATCCGCCCCGGTCTGTCCGTCGGATGGGGCCTCAAGAACGGCTGGCTCTCGATCGACAGTGTGGCCGAAAGCTATGTCGACACGGGCCGCACCGATTTCAAGCTGGACATGACTTGGGGGCGCAACCTGCCGAAGGACCGCAAACTGATCCTTCAAGTCCAGACCGGCCAGCCTGACGGACGCGATCCGTTTGTGCGCGTAGCGCCGTCGCTTGTGCTACCTCTGCGGGGGCCTGCGAAACTAGAAACCGGGGTCACTTGGGGATTGACCGGAGACGCCTCAATGGGGCTCAAGATCGGCGTCTGGACCGACTTCTAATACTATTGAAGCTGCCGCCCCGTCAGGTCGACAGGCCCGGTGCCGGGATCACCTTGACCCCCGATATCCGCCAATCGCTGCCCACCTGCTCCATGCGGTATTCCACGATATAGCTCTGACCTGTCGTGTCCAGAATCAGCACCTGCTGCCACAGCCCGCCGTCGATCTCACGCAACGGACCAAAGCGCACGTCCTGCGGGCGCCAGACCATCGGATAACCCTGCTGCACCATCGCGCCAAAGTTCTCTGGCGTGCGAAAAGTGCCCCGGATGCCCGGGCTGGCAAACTCAAAGGCAGTCACGAAATCGTCGCTTTGAAAGGCGTCAATCTGACCCTGAATAATGCCTTGAATCTGCGGGTTCGGCGTCAGGGCGTCCTGCGCCCGGACCGCCCCTGCAAGGCTCGCCGCCATGGCCAGCCCGATCATCAGTTTGCGCATGTCACTCTCCTCGCGGCTTACGCTAAGGTAGGCCACGAAGAGTTCAGGTCAAAACCAAAGGCGTCAGCCCAAATCGCCCGCCAGACCCTTTTCGATCAGGGCCACGGTCTCATTCACACCGTAGAGCGCGATAAACCCGCCAAAGCGCGGTCCCTGGCTCTGTCCCAACAGCACCTCGTAAAGCGCCTTGAACCAGTCGCGCAGGTTCTCGAACTCATGCGCCTTGCCGACGGCAAAGACCATCGATTGCAGCGTCTCGTCGTCGGTCGCCCCGTCATGCGCCTTCAGCTGCGTGGCCAGATCGGTCAGCGCAGCGCGCTCTTTCTCATCCGGCGCGCGGAAGGTCTTGTTCGGCAGAACGAAGTCTTCGCAATACTTCACCGCATAGCCCGCCGCCGCATCCAGATCCGGATGGGTCTCTGCCGTGGCATTTGGCGCATAGCGACGGATAAAGCCCCACAGTGTATCCTTGTCGTGGGCCCCCGCAGCACTGGCAAGGTTCAGCAGCATCGAGAACGGCACAACCATCTTCGACTCCGGAACGTCGCCGCCATGGATATGCCAGACCGGGTTCGACAGCTGGGCCTTTAAATCTTGCGTTGCGTAAGCACGCAGTTGCTGGTGGTATTCGTCCATCGCCTTGGGGATGACGTCAAAGTACATCCGCTTTGCTGTCTTGGGCTTTTGGAACATGAAATAGGACAGCGACTCGGTCGAGGCATAGGTCAGCCACTCGTCGATCGAGATGCCGTTGCCCGACGATTTCGAGATCTTTTGCCCTTTGTCGTCGAGGAACAGCTCATAGGTGAAATGCTCTGGCGCCCTTGCGCCCAGCGCCCGGCAGATGCCGTCATAAATCGGCGTATTGGTCGAATGGTCCTTGCCGTACATTTCAAAGTCAACGCCAAGCGCAGCCCAGCGCGCGCCAAAATCCGGCTTCCACTGCAACTTGACGTTGCCGCCTGTGATCGGCAGCGTCCATTCGCGCCCGGTCTCATCGTCAAAGGTGATCTCGCCCTTTGCCGCATCGACGTTTTTCATCGGGACATACAGCACGCGGCCGGTTTCCGGGTGGATCGGCAGGAAAATCGAATAGGTCTGACGGCGCTCTTCGCGCAGCGACTTCAGCATGATCTTCATCACGTCATCATAGCGTTCCGCGGCCAGCATCAGCGTCGCGTCGAACTGGCCCGTGCGATAGAACTCTGTCGCCGAATAGAACTCATAGTCGAACCCAAAGGTGTCGAGGAACCGCCGCAGCATCGCATTGTTGTGATCGCCAAAGCTGTCGTGCGTGCCAAACGGATCGGGCACCGATGTCAGCGGCTTTTGCAGGTGCTCCTGCAACATCTCTTGATTAGGGACATTGCCCGGAACCTTGCGCATCCCGTCCAAATCGTCCGAAAAGCAGATCAGCCGCGTCGGAATGTCTGACATCGTCTCAAACGCCCGACGGATCATTGTCGTCCGCAGAACCTCACCAAAGGTGCCGATATGCGGCAAACCCGAGGGACCATAGCCGGTCTCGAAAAGCACATAACCCTTTTCGGGGGGCGCTTTTTCATACCGTTTCAAGATCCGGCGCGCTTCTTCGAACGGCCAGGCCTTGGCACTCATCGCCGCATCGCGCAGATCGGACATTTCAGTTCTCCTTGGGGAAATGTTGCGCGCGCTTCCTATTGCTCCTTGGGGTCTGCGTCAATAAATTGCGCTGCATCGCCGCAAACAACCCGAGGCCTCAGATGACCGACGACACCCAACCGCTCAGCCCGCAGGATTGCCTTGTGGCGCTGATGATCGCCGTCTCGGCCTCGGACGAGAACGTCCGCACCGCCGAGTTGATCAAGATCGAAAGCGCCGTGAACTTGCTGCCGATCTTTGCCGACTACGATGCCGATCGTGTCCGCACCATGTCCAGCTTGATTTTCGAACTCTTCGATCAGGAAGACGGGCTTGATGCGCTGTTTGGTTTGATCCGCGACAACCTGCCCGAACGGTTGTTCGAAACGGCATATGCGCTGGCCTGTGACGTGGCCGCCGCCGACGGCACGTTGCGCGAAGCAGAGCTGCGCCTGCTCGAAGAGATTCGTTATGAGCTCAATCTTGACCGCCTGCACGCCGCCGCAATCGAACGCGGTGCCCGCGCGCGGCACCTTCAGCCCTGACGAGGCAGGGTTTGGCTGAAACTCTCATCAAACCGTTGCATAAATCCCATATCCGAAAGCCTTGTTTTCCTTCGAGTGCACAAGGTCGGGAATCCCCGACTGACCGGCGGTTAACCGCATAGTAGGGTCCCTTCAGGCATTTTTTCGCCGAAGCTGCCAAGCTTGTTACCTGGAGGGACAAATGAACCGTTTTTACGCTGCCGCGCTTGCCGTGGCTCTACTCTGCCTGACCCCATTGATGTCCATGGCCGCACCGCTTGTGGCCAAGGTTGATGTATCAACGCAGACAATGACCGTGATCTACAACGGTCAGGTTGCCTATCGCTGGCCCGTGTCCACCGCCCGCAATGGCAAGATCACGCCGCGCGGACAGTGGAACGCCTATTGGCTGTCCAAACATCACCGGTCCAGCATCTACAACAACGCGCCGATGCCTTTCGCCATCTTCTACAACGGGGATTATGCGATCCACGGCACCGATCAGATTAGCCGCCTAGGCCGTCCCGCCTCTGCTGGCTGTGTGCGCCTGCATCCCGAACATGCGGCCCTGCTGTTCAAGCTGACCCAAGAGGTCGGCAAAAAGAACATGAAGGTCGTGATCGACAACTAAACCTTGTCCCGGCAGCTTGGCGCTGCCCTAAGACACATAGGCCCCGCAGGGAACGCGGGGCCTTTTGTCATTCTGTTTATGTGATTGGCTAGAAACCGTTCAGACCGGATCGCTTTCGTAGAGCACGCCCCAACGCTCGATCAGCCCCTGTTGCAGGATCTTCGCGCGGCTGTTCCAGCTGCGACCACCTTCAGGCCGTTCCCGTTGCGCCTTGGTCAGTGCGTCGCGGCGCGGCATATCGGCGGCAAAAATCGCAAAGACCAGTTCGGTGCCATCCGGCAAATCGATGAACCCGGCCAACCCGCTGACAAAGTTCAATGTCCCCGTTTTGGCCCGCACCTTTACCGGGTGATCCTCAACCACGGCGTAAGAGTCATCCCGAACCGGAATATCCTTGAGCAGCGGCTTGATCCCCATGGTCATCCGCAAGGCGCGCAGACACCCCATCATTGCACGCGCGCTGATCCGGCTTTGATCGCCCAGCCCGGAATGATCCACCAGCGCAAGGCCTGACACCCCCAGCCGCGACCGTGCCCAATCGTTCATCTCGGCCGCCGACGCGGCCAAAGACGCTGGAACGACGCCGGTCCGTTTGACAGTTGCCGCAAGGCCCACCGCCTCTGCCGTCAGGTTGGTGGACCATTTCAGCATATCACGCAGGATAATCCGTAATGGTTGGCTGTCATGGCTGGCCAGCACGTCTCCTGCAGGAAGCGCATCAGCTGTCTTGGCCGTGGTGACACGCACACCATTCGCCGCCAGCATCGTCCGAAAGACCTCACCCGCATAGGTTTCAGGTTTTTTGACCGGCAGCCAGCGCGCGCCGCCATCTCCCAAAGCACCGCGTGCCACGGTCCAGTTGTCGCGCCCACCTGCATCCTCATAGGTATAGACCGGCAGGCTGCGATCAATCAGCGCCATGCGCGCCATCAGGACATCGGGCCGATGCGCGCTGGACCGCGCCTGCATCGTGACCGCGTAATCCGCCCCGGCGCGGCGCCATTCGAAATGCACGCGATTGTAGTTCAGGTTCAGACCGGACACCGAAGGGTTGTAGCCCACATGATCCGGCTGGCTGGCGTCGATTCCGGGCAGCGACGGCAGCGCACCGCCCCAGACCTTTAGCCCTCCGGTGACGCCAGTCACACCCGCCGCGCTCACCGCCTTGGCCAGATCGGCCAGCGCGTCGGTGTCCAGCGTCGGATCCCCGCCGCCCGCCAGCACCAGATCGCCCTGTACGACGCCGTCCATCACCGGACCCGTCGCGATCACGCGGGTCACAAAGTGATGTGCGGGCCCAAGCACATCCAGTGCATACCCAGCGGTCAACGCCTTCGCCACACTTGCCGGGGGCAGGTCCACGTCGGGCGAATGCGTCTCCAGCATCTCGCCGTCCTGCAACCGGGCCACGGCAAAGCTGACGTCGCCGTCCAGCGCCGCGCGTTCGATCAACGCCTCGGCGGGGGGCTGCACGCGTTTGCGGAAATCATCTGCACGCGCAACCGGGCGCAACGAGGTGTCCGGCGCGCGCGCCCAGCCGGGCAAAGCCCCGCCTAGCGCCAGTCCGGCAGCCCCACCCATGAAGGCACGTCTGGAAAAGCCTTTCTTCATGCGCGTGATCTAAGCGAATCCCACACCTGCGGGCAACTGGCAACTGGACCGCAGCAGTTCACGATTTGCGCCCTGTTGCCCAGCGGCCCATGGCCCGGATCGCGCTGGAGCTGACATCCATCATCGGGATATTCACAAAACACCATGCGGGCGCATCCGCCCTGCCCAGCAAACGCGACGCCCCTGCCGGGATGCGCGCGCCCCGAAAGATCCGCGCCGTGGGCGAACTGCGCGCCGCGATCCGCAGTCCCGGACGGGCCAGAACTCCCACCGGCACAGTCTCCAGAATGCCGCGCCAGTTTTCCCATAGGTGGAACTGTGCAAGGTTGTCCGCCCCCATCAGCCAGACAAACCGCACATCGCGGTATCGCTGTTGCAGGCTTGCCAGTGTCTGCGCGGTGTAGCGCGTGCCGGACCGCGACTCAAAATCGCTGATCAGAATGCGCGGGTGATCCACCAGCGCACGGGCCGCCGCCATCCGGTCCGTCAACGGGGCAGGAGGATTGGGTTTCAGTGGATTTCCCGGACTGATCAGCCAGACAACCAAATCCAGATCGAACCGTTTGAGCGCCTCACGCGACAGGTGCAAATGACCCTCATGCGGCGGATCAAAAGACCCACCCAGCAGCCCGACCCGCGCGCCCTTTGGCAGGGCCTGACCGCCCAGACATCTGTCCACACCTGATCCGTGATCCAACTCTGGCGGCACGCGGCCCCCCTCCTGCGTCCCAAGTGACCCGCCCCCGTTACGCGGTTGGGGTCGCCTCCGCAAGAATGCCGCGCGCGCCCGCCTCTGATTGCACCTGTCCCGGCAACGCGGTACTCCGTGCCGAACAACGCACAAGCGCGCAGGAGCGGATCATGGCCTCGTACCAGTATGTCTATCACATGGATGGCGTCTCCAAGACCTATCCGGGCGGCAAGAAATGCTTTGAGAACATCCGGCTGAACTTTCTCCCCGGGGTCAAGATCGGTGTCGTCGGCGTCAACGGTTCCGGTAAATCCACCCTGATGAAGATCATGGCCGGCCTCGACAAGGATTTCACTGGCGAGGCATGGGCCGCCGAGGGTGCCAAGGTGGGCTATCTCCCGCAGGAGCCGAAACTGGACGAAACCCTGAACGTCCGTGAAAACGTCATGTTGGGTGTCGCGGCCAAAAAGGCCATCCTCGACAAGTACAACGAACTGGCGATGAACTATTCCGACGAGACCGCCGATGAGATGGCCGCGCTGCAGGACCAGATCGACGCGGAAAACTTGTGGGATCTCGACAGCCAGATCGACGTTGCGATGGAGGCTCTCCGCTGCCCCGCCGATGACGCCGATGTCACGACCCTGTCTGGTGGTGAGGCCCGCCGCGTCGCGCTGTGCAAGCTGCTGCTGGAAGCGCCCGACATGTTGCTGCTGGACGAACCGACCAACCACCTTGACGCCGAAACCATCGCCTGGCTGCAAAACCACCTGATGGAATACAAAGGCACCATCCTGATCGTCACCCACGACCGCTATTTCCTGGATGACATCACCAGCTGGATTCTCGAACTCGATCGCGGCCGCGGCATCCCGTATGAGGGCAATTACTCTGCCTGGCTGGAACAAAAGGCCAAACGCCTTGCGCAAGAAGCGCGCGAAGACAAGGCCAAGCAAAAGACGCTGGAACGCGAACTGGATTGGATGCGGCAGGGTGCCAAGGCGCGCCAGTCGAAATCCAAGGCCCGGATCAGCGCCTACAACGACCTCGCCAACCAGTCAGAGCGGGAAAAACTGGCCCGCGCGCAGATCATCATCCCCAACGGCCAGCGCCTTGGCTCGCGCGTGATCGAGGTTGAAAATCTGACCAAGGCCATGGGCGACAAGCTGTTGATTGAGGATCTGTCCTTTTCACTGCCGCCCGGCGGTATCGTCGGCGTGATCGGCCCCAACGGCGCGGGCAAGTCCACGCTGTTCAAGATGATCACCGGTCAGGACAAACCCGATGCAGGCAGCATTGAACTGGGTGACACCGTGCAACTGGCCTACGTCGACCAGTCGCGCGATGACCTGTCATCCAACGAAACCGTGTGGGAGGCGATCTCTGGCGGCGCCGAACAGATCAAGCTTGGCGATGCGGAAATGAACTCCCGCGCCTATTGCTCGGCCTTCAACTTCAAGGGCGGCGACCAGCAGAAAAAGGTCGGCCTGCTCTCGGGCGGTGAACGCAACCGAGTGCATATGGCGCGGCTATTGAAAGAGGGCGGCAACGTCATCCTTCTCGACGAACCGACCAACGATCTGGACGTGGAAACCCTTCGCGCTTTGGAAGACGCACTGGTCGATTTCGCCGGCTGCGCCGTGGTGATCTCGCACGACCGTTTCTTCCTCGACCGGATCTGTACCCACATCCTCGCGTTCGAGGGTGAGGCCCATGTGGAATGGTTCGAGGGCAACTTCGAGGAATACGAAGAGGACAAGAAGCGCAGGTTGGGAGCCGATGCGCTGGAACCGACACGGGTGAAGTTCAAGAAGTTCGTGCGCTAACCTACTCACACCGGTCACTGGCCAACGTCTACCGAACATCTGCTGTCGCATTACCGTTTCCGGTCGTGATGCCGCTGGTTCTGCCCGTCTTGGGCGAATGCAGCGGCAGCACTGGCGGAGGCGTGTCGCACGCTAGCTGACGGCCATCCGTCGGGCCCACGCAGCTCCCTTAGGGCGGGGCCGGGGCATTACGTCGGGCGCAGAAACCTTAAAAGTTGCGGAACTCTTTGCCCCCACGCGACGTTCACTAAACATCACAAACTGTGGAGGTTCCAATGAAAGGGATCATCGGCTGGCTGATCGGAATTCCGATTCCGATCATTATCTTGCTGTATCTGTTCGACGTGTTCTGAGGATACGGCCCGTCCACTCTCTGCTATTCATGAAAGGTCCTGACCCATGCTGTACACCATCCTGATCATCGTACTGATCCTCGTGCTTATTGGCGCATTGCCGCGCTGGGGGCATTCGGCCAACTGGGGCTACGGCCCCTCCGGGATCTTGGGAGTGATCCTCGTTGTACTGCTTATACTGGTCTTGATGGGCAAGGTCTGAACAACGGCCCAGCATTTGCTGTTATTGATCGGGTGGGGATCGCAGATCCCCGCCCGATCTTCTGCCACTTACAGGCGAAAATCGTCAACTTTACGTTGTCCACAAATTACGCGCCTCGCGACGCGCAAAGACGGGGGTATAGGCCCGCTCCGCGCCGCATTCCGGCGTACGTTCCATAAATGCGGGTCGCGGATGCCTTTTTCCGTCAAACCGACGCGAAACAGTCCAATGCCGGACCGTGCACGCCGATGTCCAGCGGGCCAAAGACGCTGTCCACACAGAGGCTGAAATACCCCGCCGTCGGCATGTACAGGACCGAATACTCCCCGTCCGACCGGGTCACGCTGTAGCAGGTCCCGGTCAGTCCACCGCTGAAATTCACCGTGATTGGTCGGGGTCGTTTGACCCGCAGGCGCGCGAAGTCCTCCAGCAACAGGCGATCGCCTCGGCCGCGCACCGCAAACCCCGCCAATTCGCCGTCCACCAAACGGGTCACACGCGCCGCAAGATCCTCGACAATCATAGACGTCAGAGTAAGGCCCGGCGCACAAGGTTCAAGCCCGCGAGCAGTAGCACCAGCAGCGTGGCGCGGCGAAACGCCTTTTGGTCGATCCTGTCCTGCGCCTGCTTGCCGACCCACATGCCCAACATGGCCGGGGGCAATAGCAGCAGCGAAAACCAGACCGTGGCCGCGTTCAACACGCCAGAGCCGATATGCGCCAGCGTCAGCGCCACCGCGCCCAGCCCATAGATCACGCCCTGCACGCGCATCTGATCGCGCTTTTCGGTGCCCAGCGCGGTCAGATAGGCCACTGTTGGCGGCCCCCAGATGCCTGAAAATCCGCCGATAAATCCGGCAAATGCGCCGATCCCGATTTCCAGCTTTTGGTGCCCGCCCTCGGCCACACGCGGCTGCCAGCCCGCCAGTTGCAGCAGCGCAAAAACGGTGATCGGCCCGCCAATCATCAACAGCAGGACGTGGGATGGAACAACACTCACAAGCTGTGCGGACAGCAGCAACATTACAAAAGCAATCCCCAGAAACAGGCGGAATCGCTTCACCGACTGCAGTGCGGCCTTCGGTCCCTGCGCCATAGCCTGTACCCCATTGGCAACCAAGGTGGGTACGATCAATCCCGCCAGAGCCAGTTCAGGCGCCATCAAGCTGCCCAACCCTGATACAAGGACCATCGGCATGGCGAATCCGACAAGCCCCTTGATTGCGCCCGCAAGAATCGCAATTCCAACAGCACAAAGCAGGATAAATGGAGTAAGATCAGCAAGGATTCCGGGCATGTATTGCGTCATAGCATATGACCCAACGACTGCACGTCGATTCTACTCCGCGCAACAAATGAACGTTGGGCCGTACCGTGGCGAATTTTTGTTGCGCTGCACCTGCAAAGTAGCTAGGACCATCGGGACTGCGGAGCCGCCCCCCAGGCGTCCCGCGCCGAGAAAAGAGACGCGCTCTGGCCCTGCTTCGGGCCGCCCTGACACGGCCAGCGCACCAAAGAAGGATCTGACTTGATGGCACATGACGGACAAGACTTGACACTCGATGGCGTGATTCTGCCGGATCTTCTGACACTTACCGGCGCGGCCGTCGCCCCTGTCGAGGCGATTCTGGAAACGGCCCGGGACCATGTGCGCGACCTTGTAGTGGCTGATGGCCGCGTGTCTGGCGCGCTGGTTGAGCAGAACCAGTTCGCCGCACATGGGCTGGCATGGTTGGCCACCTATGTCGAATCGTTGCGGCAGATGCAGCATTGGGCCGCGACACTGGACGCCGAAGGCACCTTTGGTGAGGTCGAACAACTGCTGCACCAGATCGCCTTTGGCGAGTACCTGTCTCAGATCCACGGCGGCATCCAGATGAACCAAGGCGAGATCGTGCGCCTTGCGGACATGGGGCTGAATCAGGACGAACGCCGTGCCACGCTAACGACTGAGGTGGAACACCTCATGCAGCACGGCAACAACCCTGGTGCCCGCGCCCGCCTAGTTGAATTGATGCAGGAGCGGCGCGCCGAGGTGACAGTTGGGCGCACCGGGCTGGACGACGAACTGGAAATGATCCGCGACCAGTTCCGCCGCTATGCGGTCGAAAAGGTCGAACCTTTTGCCCACGAATGGCACCTCAAAGATGAGCTTATCCCGATGGAGATCATCGAGGAACTGTCGGAGATGGGTGTTTTTGGCCTGACCATCCCCGAAGAATTCGGCGGTTTGGGTTTGTCAAAAGCGTCGATGTGCGTCGTGTCTGAAGAACTCTCACGCGGGTATATCGGCGTCGGCAGTCTTGGCACCCGGTCCGAGATTGCCGCCGAACTGGTGATCGCGGGCGGCACGCAGACGCAAAAGGAAAAATGGCTGCCGCGCCTCGCCAGTGGCGAGACCCTGCCAACAGCCGTCTTTACAGAGCCGAACACTGGTTCGGATCTTGGGTCCCTGCGGACGCGCGCCGTCAAGGATGAGAACGGTGACTATTCTGTCACGGGCAACAAGACATGGATCACCCACGCCGCCCGCACCCATATCATGACGCTGCTGGCGCGCACCGACAGTTCGACGGACAACTACAAGGGTCTGTCAATGTTCATCGCCGAAAAGACCCCCGGCACGGACGAGAACCCGTTCCCGACCGAAGGCATGACCGGCGGCGAGATCGAGGTGCTGGGCTATCGCGGCATGAAGGAATACGAACTCGGCTTTGACAACTTCAAGGTCAAGGGAGAGAACCTGCTGGGCGGCGAAGAAGGCAATGGCTTCAAGCAACTCATGGAGACGTTTGAATCCGCCCGCATCCAGACTGCCGCCCGCGCCATTGGTGTGGCGCAATCCGCACTGGACGTCGGGATGCAATACGCCATCGACCGCAAGCAGTTTGGCAAGTCGCTGATCGCCTTCCCGCGCGTTTCCGGCAAGCTGGCGATGATGGCTGTGGAAATCATGATCGCGCGCCAGCTGACCTACTTCTCAGCCCGCGAAAAGGACGAGGGCCGTCGTTGCGACCTTGAGGCCGGCATGGCCAAGCTGCTGGGCGCACGCGTCGCCTGGGCCAATGCAGACAATGCGTTGCAGATCCACGGCGGCAACGGCTTTGCGTTGGAATACAGCATCAGCCGCATTCTCTGCGATGCCCGCATCCTGAACATCTTTGAAGGGGCTGCCGAGATCCAGGCGCAGGTGATCGCGCGCCGCCTGCTAGCCTGAGCACGTTTGCCAGACAGTGACAGGGCCTCGCAATGCGGCGGGGCCCCAAAACCAATGCTCAAGGCGGCTAGCGCCCTACAAGGCTTACCCGCGCAGGGTGCCGCCAGTGGCCTTACTCACCTTCTCGACGATCTTGGCGGCGACCGCCTCGATATCCTTTTCCTTCAGGGTCTTGTCCGTCGGTTGCAGGCGCACGGTGATGGCAAGGGATTTCTTGCCCTCGCCCAGACTGCCGCCGATGAATTCATCGAACACGCGCACATCATTGATCAACACCTTGTCCGCCCCAGCCGCCGCGTTGACCAGCGTCAGTGCTTCGACCTCTGCGTCCACCACAAAGGCAAAGTCACGCTCGACCGCCTGAAGGTCATTCAGCACCAGCGCCGCCCGTGTCGCACCGGATTTACGCGGCATCGGCACCTGTTCCGGCCAGATCACGAACCCAACCGCTGGACCTTTGATGTCCAGCGCGTCCAGCACCTTGGGGTGCAACTCACCAAAGACGCCCAGCGTTTTCTTGGGGCCAAGGCAGAACCGGCCATGCCGTCCCGGATGCCACCAGCCTTCGCCGCCGCGCAGGATCTGCATCTTGGCGGGCGCGCCGATGGCCGCCAGTACGGCCTCGGCATCCGCCTTGGCATCAAACAAATCCACGACGCGCGCGGCACCGTGCACGTCCTTCGGCCCGGTCCGGCCCACCAACACACCAGCGACCTGCACATGCTGCTCACCCGGCTCACCGCCGTCGAACACATGGCCAACTTCGAACAGGGCGACATCGGAAAAACCGCGCGCCTGATTGCGCGCCGCTGCCTGCAACAGGCCGGGCAAAAGCGAGGGCCGCATGTGGCTCATTTCCGAGCTGATCGGATTAGCCAGTTTATGCGCATCGTCGCCCCCCCCGAACAGCGCCGCTGCGGCCTGATCGACAAAACTGTAGGTGACACATTCGTTGTACCCCAACGCAGCCACAGTGCGGCGCGCGCTGCGCTCTCGCACCTGCGAGGGCGACAGGACAGGACGCACCACACCTTCGGACAGGCGCGGCAGCGGCGTGCCCTTCAGCTTGGTCAGCGAGGCGATGCGCGCGACCTCTTCGACCAGATCAGCCTCCCCCATCACGTCGGGGCGCCACGACGGCACATGCGCCATGTCGCCCTCCATGCGGAAACCCAGCGCCTCCAGCGTGGCCCGCTGGGTTGCGGCGGGGATCTCCATTCCGACCAGTGACACAACGCGGTCCGTGTCCAGCTTATAAGCGCGGTCTGTGTCCGGCACCACGCCTGCCACGACAACCTCGGAGGCTTCACCGCCGCAGAGATCGAGGATCATCTGCGCCGCGTCCTCCATCGCCTGCATGTTGTAGGCCGGGTCGATGCCGCGTTCGTTGCGATAGCGCGCATCCGAGTTGATCTTGAGTGCGCGGCCCGTGTGGGCGATCTGGATGCGGTCCCAGACGGCGGCCTCAAGGAAGACGTTGACCGTCTCCTCGGTGCAGCCCGTCGCCAGTCCACCCATGATGCCACCGATGGATTCGATGCCCTCGGCGTCCGAGATCACAACCTGCCCGTCGGTGAAGGCGTATTCCTTCTCATCCAGCCCGACCAGCGTTTGACCGGCCTTGGCGCGGTGGATGCGCAGCGCGCCACCCTTGACCTTGTCGGCATCAAAGACGTGCAGCGGGCGGTTGCGGTCAAAGGTGAAGAAGTTGGTCACGTCCACCAGAGCCGAAATGGGGCGCAGGCCAATGGCGCGCAGACGGTCCTGCAACCACTGCGGGCTTGGCCCATTCTTCACACCCTTGATCAGCCGGCCGGCGAAGACGTGACAACCACCGTCGCCCGCCGTATCGGCGTCGATGGTGACAGAGATCGGACAAGGAAAGCTGCCCTTGACCGTGTCCTCTTTCAACGGTTTCAGCGTGCCCAACCCCCGCGCCGCCAGGTCGCGCGCGATACCGTGGATGCCCAGCGCATCCTGCCGGTTGGGTGTGATGGCAATCTCGATCACCGGATCGACCTTGGAGGGATCGTGCTGCGCCAGCCAGTCGGTGAATTTTTGCCCCACCTCACCCGAAGCCAACTCGATGATGCCATCGTGATCCTCACCCAGCTCCAGCTCACGCATCGAGGCCATCATGCCATGGCTCTCAACCCCGCGGATATTGCCCACCGACAGGGTCACGTCTAGGCCGGGAACATAGTCGCCCGGCTTGGCCAGAACCACGGTGATGCCCGCCCGCGCATTGGGAGCGCCGCAGACGATCTGTTTCATGCCCTCATCGGTCTCGACCTTGCAGACGCGCAGGCGGTCGGCGTCGGGATGCTGCTCAGCCTCCTGCACCTTGGCGAGTGTAAAGGAGGACAGCGCCTTGGCCGGGTCGACGACCTCTTCGACCTCCAGCCCAAGGTCGGTCAACGCCTCGGTGATCTCATCGACCGAGGCTGTTGTGTCGAGGTGCTCTTTGAGCCAAGAGAAGGTGAATTTCATCGTATCGTGCCCCGCCTATGCGTCTGTTGGCGCGTGCTTAGCGGATCGGCCCGTGGGTGAAAAGAGGCGCACGCGCTCAGTCGCGATACCTCTCTGCCAAGTCCTTGGTGTCGCCCATCGCAGCGAGTTTCAATTCGCGCACCAACCGCAGGGTGGGCTTGAGCGCGAAACAGGCGGACCCGACCACAAAGAACCAGATCGCCACCGTTTCCCACGCGGACCAGAAGAACAACACGGATCCGATCAGAAAGCAGAAGGCGGCAATAAAATCGACGATGGTGTGGGCGATCTCGAACGCGGCGAAGACGCGGCGCGACTCTGCGCTGCGCTCGCGGTTCTCGTGGGAAAACAGGGTCATGTGGATAGATCCAGGTGGGCAGTCAGCGGATGATGGCACGGACCGAATAGTTGAGCGGGTCGAAACAGTCCCCCATCAGCAGCGTGAAAGACGTCGGATAGTTCGGCTTGTCGAACTGCAACAGCGCGCGCCCCCACTGGTTGCCGGTTTGCGCGTTGTAGGACATGGATCCAAGGCAATAGCCCGGCCCTTTGCCGATCCAGAACGCCTCATGCACCCCGCGATTGTCAAAGTTGCCCGCAAGGCCGGGGATCACCAGCGTGGCCTGATAGCCGTCAAAGTTGCGGAAGGAGAACACCGCCGCGCCATCGGTTTCCGCCTCATAGACAAAAGCCCCGATGTCGCTGTCCCAGACCTCATCGGCGAGTGCAGGCGTGGCGAGCAGGGCGGCAAGAGTCAGGGCGCGGAACATGGCAGGTCTCCGTGGGTTGATGTAGGGTGGAGAGTGGCATGGATTGGGCTGCCAAGACAGGAAGTAAATCATCCGTGTAGCCAATCAGAAGAGATCAACGCACAATGCGTCCATCTTTCAATTGGCCGACCGTTGCTTAAAACAGTTCATTCAATTCGAAGCACTGGGTACAGTTTCGTTTCGAGTTTAACCAGTGCTAGAGCCTGCTTTTGGCCCAGCAAGTCGCCCTCCTCGTAAGTGCCATACACTTTATGCCGCAATCCTAAATAGAATTTCCGCAACTCTGAATCTTCCGACTGGAAACGTTTTTCACGTGAAGCCAACGTGGACAGTGCCGCCCAGACCTCCTGCCGAACTGCAAACAGATCTTCTATTGCTCTGTCTATTTCGTCGTCGCCAAACAGAGCCTTTGCTCTGACTGACGAACGACGAAGCTTGTCGAAATCATCTTTTCTTTGATGCAATCTTTCAAGCCGTTCATACCACTCGAATGGAGCCGGCCCGTCATAGTCGTCAGGCGGGACGCTCCCCCAAGGTGAACGCACAAATTTTAGAGCCGAGTCAAAATCGTTGATGGCAGCAATGATTTCTTCTGCGACGTCTTGTTTTTTTTTGGCCAAGGCTTCGCGTCGCCAATTGCCTAACTGGTACCAAGCGAGAAAGATGCCCAAGACTATTGCAACATTTGCGAGCCACTCGGTAACAGGAACAACCCACGAAAAATCACGGCAAACGTTCTCGCATACCGTGATCGGTTCCATTAGCGAGACAACCCACCATGCAGCGTCGGCACATCCAGCGATGCAAACCCGTAGTGCCGCAGCCAGCGCAAGTCTGAGTCAAAGAACGCGCGCAGGTCGGGGATGCCGTATTTCAGCATCGCGATCCGGTCGATGCCCATCCCGAATGCAAAGCCCTGCCATTCGTTCGGGTCCACGCCCGCCGCCGACAGCACCTTGGGGTGGACCATGCCAGACCCCAGAACCTCTAGCCAGCCGTCGCCTTCGCCGATCTTCAGCTGACCGTTGTCCCACGAACACTGAATATCCACCTCCGCCGACGGTTCGGTGAAGGGGAAGTGCGAGGCGCGGAAGCGGGTCTTGATGCCGTCGATCTCGAAGAAGGCGGAAAAGAACTCTTCCAGAACCCATTTCAGGTTCGCCATCGAGATATGTTTGTCGATGGCCAGCCCCTCGACCTGATGGAACATCGGGGTATGTGTTTGGTCATAGTCGGCGCGGTACACGCGGCCCGGCGCGATGATCCGGCAGGGCGCGCCGTACTTTTCCATATGCCGGATCTGCACCGGCGAGGTATGGGTGCGCAGCACATGCGGCGGGCGATTGTCGCCCTCGGCGCGGTGCATGTAAAACGTGTCCATCTCGGCCCGCGCGGGGTGATGCGACGGGATGTTCAGCGCGTCGAAGTTGTACCAGTCGCTGTCGATCTGCGGCCCTTCGGCGACGGCAAAGCCCATATCGGCAAAGATGGCTGAAACTTCATCCATCACCTGACTGACCGGGTGGATCGTGCCGCGGCGCTGCGCCCGCACCGGCAGGGTCACGTCCAGCCATTCAGTCCGCAGCCGTTCATCCAGTGCAACGTCCGCCAGGGCGGTCTTTTTCGCCGACAGGGCAGAGTTGATCTCATCCTTGAGCCGGTTCAGCGCGGGACCGGCCACTTGCCGCTCTTCCGGGCTCATCTTGCCCAGTTCGCGCATCTTGAGGCTGATTTCGCCCTTCTTGCCCACAGCAGCGACGCGCAGGTCCTCCAGCGCACTTTCGTCGCCCGCTTCGGCAATCAGATTGATGTACTTTTCGCGCAGATCGTCCATGTCACGTCCCTCAGCCTTGCCCGCGTGGGGTTAGCCCTGCCCCGCCCGCTTTGCAACCGTTTGAATGCCCCTCACCCGGTGTCAGACCCCGGCACGCGCCCGCACGTCGGCCAGCAGGCGCATCACTTCGGCATCCTCGATCCTCAGCGTGTCCAGATGCACGGCCAGATTCTCGATATAGGCAAGACTGGTGCCCAGAAATCCGCTGCCAGAGGCAATCATGCTGACCTGTTGATCATGGGACAGGTCCGTCCGGATCTGCGGCGCGTCATGGTTGGCCATGAATGTCAGCGCCTCGACCTCTCCCTGCGCGGTATCTGCGCGCAGGAATTCGGCGTGATAGGCAGAGCCGATACGCTCACGCGCCCACAGGCTGAAGGTCTCCGCCTCCAGATCACTGGCGGCCAGTCGAAAGGCCAGGCCGTGACAGCCATCCCCGCTGTCCAGCGCCGCCATCAGGCCGGGGTTGTCCATAGTGCCACGCCCGCCATTGGTATCGCAGAGGATGAACCGCCTCGCGACGGCGGGCGCCCAGGCGCGGCGGACCTCGACAAAGCGCATCCCCGGATCCCACATCAACGAGCCGTAGCCAAAGACCCAGAGATCGTTGCCCCAGCGGCCCTGCATGATGGCGGCCCGTTCCGCATCGCGTTCGGCGTCGACCATGATCCAATCGGTCGGCAGGCCGTGCTCACGCGCCATGGTGCGCACCTTATCAGGATGGTATTCCTTGAACCGTGACTGCTCCGGCGGCGTGATGAGAGGCCGGAGATTGGGGTGATAGCGAAATGGATCGAACGGGGACATCAAAGCCTCATTGTTGGCCAGAGCTACCTTGGCAGTCTTCATCAGGGTTGGATAGCTTTCCATTCCCGTTTGGATCAGGGGCGATGTTCCACATTGCCGCAGAAAACCGCTCGGTTCGGGCCGAGATCACAACCGCCCGCCACCGCAATAGGGTGCAAACCAACCCGGGTGAAAGGCGTTCGGGAGAAACCATGGGGCGGCCTCTCGATGTTGCCGCCCCAGTGGGGTGTTGAAACGCGATAACAGCCTAGGTGACGCGACTTTTCGGCTGACCCGAACAGCGGCGGACCGCTCCTCGTTCAGAGGGCGAAATCGTCAGCGGTCAGACCGGTGACACCGGCCACGCGGATTTCGGCGTCGATGCTGCCATTCCCATCCGTGTCCATTTGCACGATGGTTGATCCGGTCGGGGTCTCATAAAGCCGCAGTTCCGCGTTACCCGAGGGGGCAAATCCGGCGGTACCTACGAATTCGAATACGCCCGGCGTCACGCTCGAGACGACGATCAGGTCAACGCCCTGTTCGAAATCAAGAATCTGGTCCCGAGATGCCCCAATCCCTGCATGAGAGGCACTGCGGAAAACGAAGCTGTCGGCGTCCTGCCCGCCGGTCAACAGATCCAGACCGTCGCCGCCCGCCAGATTGTCCTCTCCGGCACGACCGCGCAGAATGTCATTGCCGTCACCGCCCTCCAGAACGTCATCGCCATTGCCGCCGTCTATAGTGTCGTTGTCTGCGCCACCTTCCAGTTGATCGCTGCCGTCCTGACCAACCAGCACGTCGTTACCACTGCCGCCAAGGATCGTGTCGTTGCCCGCGCCACCGTTCATGACATCGGCGCCGGATTGGCCCTGCATGCCATCGTCACCATCACCGCCCAGCATATAGTCTTCGCCCACACCGCCGACCAGAAAATCGTCCCCTGCGCGCCCGACAAGAAGATCGTCGTCATCGCCGCCATACAGGGTGTCGCTTTCAGAGCCGCCAACCAGCGTGTCGTCGCCTGTGCCGCCGTGCACGTCCCCGAAAACCAAACCGCTGCCCGCGTTTTCGAACCAGTCAGCCCCTCCGTTCAGCCCGATACCGCCGGTGATTTCACCGTGGTTGATCACCCGGTCTGTCGCCGAAAAGGTCACGCTGGTGCTGAGAATGCGGTTCCCGTCAGCGCCGCCGGTGTCGATCATCTGACCATGGTTGATGACGGTGGCGCCCTTGTCCGCATCCATGTTGATAAAGCGCGTCTGGATCAGGCCGCTGTTGATCAGATTGCCGGAGCCGCTGCCGCTCATATCGATGTTGCCGCCGGTGATGGTTCCGGAATTGATGATCTCTGTCTGTCCCAATTGGGTGGATTCATCGATCAGCTCGGTCCCGGGCTGGGTCGAAATCAGACCAGTGTTGACGATCGAATAGTTTACGCTGCCAGCCTGACCGTCAATGTCAAGAAACACACCAAGGGCTGAGAACGTCCCAATTACCCCGTGATTGGCGATGGAAATGTCAGCCGTATCGGCATCAGCCTCGACCTTGAATGCATCATCATGCGCCCAGATTGTACCATTGTTTGTAATCTGCGCGTCATTGCCTAAAACTTGGACGGCGAATTGCCCGGCAATGATATCGCCGTTATTGACCAGCCCAGTGGCTTGCAGCCCATCGTTCATGGTCACGGCATAGATGACGCCACTTGTCGTAATGGCCACACCTTCCAAAACCACGAGAAAGTCGCCGTCTGTCACAAAGGCATTGGTAGAAGTCGACGTTGTCAAAAAAGTAGCGGGCATGTGTATTCTTTCTAAATTTTCGATTGATGGATTGAGATGTGAATGAAGTGCGCTTAGCTAATTTTCCGAAGATAAAGAAATATTCGACCCGGCTGGTCAACCCTTTGCAAGGGATTAAACAATCCGATTCATTCAAACGCGGCGGCCGCGCTCAAGAAAAAGGCCCCGACGGTCCCACCTCTGACTCTCGTGCCAAAACGAAAAAAAGGCCCCGATGATCACATCGGAGCCTTATTATGTCGTGTCCGACCCGGCCGACAGCGACGACCTTGGGCGAGGATTACGCGTCGGCTGGGGCCGGCAGTGCGCCTTTGGCTTGGTCCACGATCGCAGCGAACGCGGCGGGCTCATGCACAGCCAGATCAGCCAGAACCTTGCGGTCCACTTCGATCCCGGCCAGCGTCAGGCCGTTGATGAAACGCGAATATGTCAGCGATTCATCGTGGGCGCGCACAGCGGCGTTGATCCGCTGAATCCACAGCGCGCGGAAGTTACGCTTACGGTTCTTGCGGTCGCGAGTTTTGTACTGGTTGGCCTTATCGACGGCCTGCGCTGCCACCTTGAAGGTGTTCTTGCGGCGGCCATAATAACCTTTGGCCTGGTCAACGACCTTCTTGTGACGCGCGTGGGTGACGGTTCCGCCTTTGGTACGGGGCATCTCTCAGTCTCCTATCAGCGGTCGTAAGGCATGAACTGCTTGACGATTTTGGCGTCAGGCTTGCTCATGGTTGTGGTGCCGCGCGCGTCGCGGATGAATTTTTTGGTGCGCTTGATCATACCGTGGCGCTTGCCGGCCTGCGCCGTCAGCACCTTGCCGGTGGCTGTCACCTTGAAGCGCTTTTTGGCGCTCGACTTTGTCTTCATCTTGGGCATTTCGATCTCCATTTTTTAGCGCGACTCGGCATGCCTCTAACGGCCGGACGCGCGGTTGGAGGGCGTGCTATAGAAGGGCAGGAACACATTTGCAAGAGGATTGCTGACATCAGATCGAACCAACCGCACAGTCCGCCCCGTTTCGGCATCGATGCGCCGCGGCAAAGCCGGATTCAGTTCACAATCTGCCCGATCACACCGTAAAAGACATCCGGAATGTCAGCCCAGGAATACGCGCCCTTTGCCCGGCTCAGTGTCCAGAGGATCAGGCCGCCCCCGCCGAGCAGCAAGAGCGTGCCAACGCGGGGCGCGCGCCTGTCCGCCCAAGCCGACAGGATCGCCGGCAGGGACAGAACCACCAGCCCCATACCCGCCACAAGCATCACATCCGATTGCATCCAGCGCCCCTTCCGACGCCAAACTTATTCGGGATCGGTCGAGAAAATCAAACGCTCGTTGCAGGGGGCCACACGCAGAATGTTCGTACTGCCCGGCTGATTAAAGGGCACGCCAGCAGTGAGCACGATCTGATCGTTCTCGTCGGCATAACCTTCGGCGCGCGCGGCGCGCGCGGCGTTGACCACCGCCTGCTTGAACCGCTCCAGCTCCCCCGTCATCACGCATTGCGTGCCCCAAGTCAGTGACAGCCGTCGCGCAGCGCCCCTCATCGGGGTCATGGCGATGATCGGCACGCGGGGACGTTCCCGCGCCACCAACGCCGCCGTGGTGCCCGACGAGGTAAAGCAGCAGATCACCTTGACGTCAGTCGTCTCGGCGATTTCACGCGCCGCGGCCACAATCCCGTCCGCCACCGATTTGCGCTCGGCAGAGCGCGAGGCTTCGATGACTTCACGGTAGGTCGGATCGCTTTCGACCGACACCGCGACGTTGTTCATCGTCTGCACCGCTTCGATCGGGTACAGACCGGCCGCCGATTCCGCCGACAGCATGATGGCATCGGCGCCCTCATAGATCGCGCCAGACACGTCCGATACCTCGGCCCGCGTGGGCATCGGCGATTCGATCATCGATTCCAACATCTGGGTGGCCACGATCACCGGCTTGGCCGCAGCGCGACACTTGCGCACCAGACGTTTCTGGATCGGCGGCACCGCCTGAACGGGCAGTTCCACGCCCAGATCGCCCCGCGCGACCATAATACCATCGGAAACTGCGAGGATCTCATCGAAACAGTCGACGGCCGATGGCTTTTCGATTTTCGAGATGATCGCCGCACGCCCCCAGACCAGTCGACGCGCCTCTTCGACGTCCTCGACCCGCTGCACAAAGGACAGTGCCAGCCAGTCGATGCCCAGCGCGCAGGCGAATTCCAGATCGCGCCGATCCTTTTCCGACAGTGCGGCCAGCGGCAGCACAACGTCGGGCACGTTCACGCCCTTGCGGTTGGAAATAGTGCCGCCCGCCTCGACCGTGCAATTGGCATGATCCTTGCCGCAGTCGGTGACCCGCAAGCGAATCTTGCCGTCATTGACCAGCAGGCTCGCGCCCCCGTTCAAGGCGGCGAAAATCTCGGGGTGGGGCAGCTGAACACGGTTCAGATCGCCCGGAGTCGGGTCCAGATCGAGGCGGAATTTCTGCCCCCATTCCAGTTCCTCTGACCCGTTGGCAAATTCGCCAACACGCAGTTTCGGTCCCTGAAGGTCGGCCAGGATGCCGATCGGACTGTCCAGGTCCTTTTCGACCTGCCGGATCATTGCGTGGCGTTCCTCGATTTCCTCGTGGGTGCCGTGGCTCATGTTCAGGCGAAACACATCCGCCCCAGCCTCATGCAACGCCCGGATCATCTCATAAGTGTTGGAGGCGGGCCCCAGCGTGGCCACGATCTTGACGTTGCGGTCGCGTTTCATCTCAGTCTCTCCTGCCCTTTGGGCTGTGGCGGCGGCGCGCCGTCCCGAACGGAGCTTGGCGCATGCAATTGCGGCGTTAACGCTATCACCGCGCGTTATCTCGTATTTCCCTTCGCCGCGCAACTGACATATGTGTAACGGGACAGCAATGATGAGACCATGACATATTCCCCTTCCCGGATCATAGGCGAAAGCCGCTCCAGCCGAATTCTGATAACCTGTGACCACGCCGCGAACACGGTTCCCCCCGATCTGGGCGGCTCTCTGGGTCTGCCGGTGTCGGATATGGCGCGCCACATCGCCTATGACGTAGGTGCCGCTGGGGTGTCCATCGAACTGGGCGCACTGCTGGATGCGCCGGTTGTGTTATCCAACTTCTCTCGACTGGTGATCGACCCAAACCGGGGCGAGGACGATCCGACCCTGTTGATGAAGTTGTATGACGGCTCTGTCATTCCCGGCAACCGATACGCCGATGCTGCCGAAAAGGCGCGCCGAGTTGCCGCCTATTACCGCCCATATGACACCGATCTTGCGCGGATGGTGGCGCGGCGCGAAGATGTTGCCATCGTCGCCATCCATTCGTTCACACCGCAACTGCATGGGCGCCCGGCCCGGCCCTGGGACGTGGGCATTTTGCATTCGGCGCGGGATTCGCGGCTGTCCGATCCGCTGATTGACTTGCTGGAGGCAGAGCCCGATCTGGTGGTGGGACGGAATGAACCTTACCCCGGCCACCTGCCTGGTGATGCCATCGACAGGCACGCGCTGGGGGCTGGGCGGCACAATACGTTGATCGAGGTCCGCAACGATCTGATAGAGGACGAGGTGGGCCAACGACATTGGGCGGCGCGACTGGCCCCGCTTCTGGAAATGGCCTTGGCCGCGGCAAAAGACTGACAAGGAGATACCAGTATGGACGATCAGACACGCATCGAGATCGAGGCCGCCGCCTTTCGTCGGCTGCGCAAGCACCTGATGGAAGATCGCGCAGACGTGCAGAACATTGACCTGATGAACCTTGGCGGGTTCTGCCGCAATTGCCTTAGCCGTTGGTATATGGAAGCGGCGAATGAAAAGGGCATCCAGATGGGCAAGGAAGAGGCCCGCGAGATCTATTACGGCATGCCTTATTCCGAGTGGAGATCGCAGTTCCAGACCGAGGCAGGGGCGGACAAGCAGGCCGACTTTGCCAAGGCTTTCAAGGAAAACGTCACCGACAAGGAATAGTGCGCCGTCCACAGCAAGGACCGGAGGAGCCGGACTCCGTTGCACAACTCGGCTGAACGCCGAGGTTTCCCCTTCCCCGGACGGACCTACGGCCTCAGTGACGGGATTGCCGAGCTCGGTGTCACCGTTCAGGACGGCGCTGCGAACCTGGATCTCGGGAACCTGACGGTCGAAGTCCCCTGCCATGAGCTGCTGGCCCAGCGGTTTCACACAATGCATCCGCTGACCGACAGGGCATTGCGGAGCAATGTCCCGAGAGGTTTCGTCTCGACGCGGCTCCGGCGGTGGTACCCGCTCCATCGTCGGCAGAGCGCGCAGCCAAGGTATTTCGCCGCGCGCAGCACGTCGTTTCGCGGTGAGCCTTGGGTCGCCATCGGTTCAAGAGCCATGGCGAACGCTCCGGCGGTGATGGTCGTCCAGGGCTTCGCGTTCTTGCGGGCCGGGATGACGGAATGGGCACCGCCGTTGGCGATCGCATCATGGCACTTGCGGGTATCGTAGGCGCCGTCGGCGGTAACCAAGCCAATCTCTTCGTCAAGTGGCATCTGGTTGAGCAGATCGGGCAGGACAGGTGCGTCACCGATATGGCGCCCGGTGATCTCCCCTTTCGGCAGATTTGCTATGCAAATCGCCTGCCGGGCAATGGACAGCCCAGATCTCCAGTGTTTCCTCATTAGGCTCAGGACTCATAGCCAATAGACGACGGTTGCGGCAAGAGCGATGGCAGAGAAGAAAGCCTTGGGGCATCTGTCGTATCTAGGTCATGTTGACAAATGACGCACCCAAAGCCGGATTGACG
>TARA_R100000789_G_scaffold7224_2_pt1 | contig 26558 bp, 23 predicted proteins | sample TARA_R100000789 | Tara Oceans TARA_R100000789 (sample SAMEA2623403) | marine metagenome | biome: marine biome (ENVO:00000447); feature: mesopelagic zone (ENVO:00000213); material: "saline water (ENVO:00002010), including plankton (ENVO:xxxxxxxx)" | depth 450 m
GTGCACCGCCTTGTGCGCCAGCATCGGCTGGCCCACCACGTCGCCGATGGCGAAGATATGCGGCACGCACGTGCGCTGCTGTTTGTCGACCGCGATGAACCCGCGATCGTCCACAGCCACGCCGGCTTTGTCGGCATCGATCAGCTTGCCGTTGGGCTTGCGGCCCACGGCGACAAGAACCTTATCGAAGGTGTCAGAGAAGCTTTCGCCCTTGTCGTCTTCGAAGGTCACTTTCAGACCCTCATCCAACGCCTCGACCGCTGTCACCTTGGTCTTGAGGAAGATGTTCTCATACCGGCCCTTGATGCGGGTCATCAGCGGCTTGACGATGTCCTTGTCCGCACCCGGAATGATCTGGTCCATCAGTTCGACAACCGTGATCTTCGATCCCAGCGCGTCGTAGACACAGGCCATTTCCAGCCCGATGATCCCGCCGCCCAGAACGAGCATCCGTCCGGGGATGTCCGCCAGTTCCAGCGCACCGGTGCTGTCGATCACCCGCGGGTCATCATGCGGGATGAACGGCAGCGCCACAGGTTCCGATCCGGCGGCGATGATGCATTGGTCAAAGGACACGGTGGTCACACCATCGTCGCCCTGTACCTCGATCATGTTGGGACCGGAAAACTTACCGAACCCACGCACAACCTGCACCTTGCGGCCTTTGGACAATCCGTCCAGACCGCCTGTCAGCTTGCCGACAACGCTGTCCTTGAAGGCACGCAACTCATCCAGATTGATCTCAGGCTTGGCAAAGCTGATGCCATGCGCGCCCATCTCCTCGGCCTCGGTGATGACCTTGGCGACGTGCAGCAGCGCCTTGGACGGGATACAGCCGACGTTCAGACAGACACCGCCCAGACGGTCGAATTTCTCAATCAGGACGGTTTTCTTGCCCAGATCGGCGGCGCGGAACGCCGCCGTATAGCCGCCGGGGCCAGAGCCCAGTACAACGACCTCGGCATGCACATCACCGGGGCCAGAGGCGGTTCCGGTGGCGGCAACCTGCTTGGGGGCCTCGGCGGCAGGGGCTTCGGCCTTGGGGGCCTCGTCCTTGGCATCCGCGCCTTCGAGGACAAGGATCACCGCCCCCTCGCCAATGCGATCCCCTTCCTTGACCTTGATTTCCGTGACCTTGCCCGCTGCGGGCGAAGGCACTTCCATCGTGGCCTTGTCGGATTCCAGTTCGATCAGCGGATCTTCTTCGCTGACCATATCGCCTACGCTGACCAGTACGGCAACCACAGGCACGTCGGCGAAATCACCGATATCGGGTACTTTGACATCCATTGTGTTCACCTCACCACATCAACTTGCGCATGTCGCCCAGCAACGTCTTGAGCGTCACGGTAAACCGCGCGGCCAAGGCGCCATCGACGGCACGGTGATCATAGGACAGTGACAGCGGCTGCATCAGGCGCGGCACAAATTCCTCACCGTTCCAAACCGGCGCCATCTTGGACCGGGTCAGGCCAAGGATTGCCACCTCAGGCGCGTTAACGATGGGCGTGAACGAGGTGCCACCGATCCCGCCAAGCGACGAGATGGTGAAGGTTGCGCCCTGCATGTCCTTGGACTTCAGGTTGCCCTCACGCGCGGCCTTGGACAGCTCCATCAGCTCTTTGGAGATGTCGACCAGCCCCTTGCGATCCGCATTCTTGATCACCGGAACCATCAGGCCGTTGGGCGTATCCGCCGCAAAGCCGATGTTGTAGAAATCCTTCTTGATCAGCTTGTCGCCGTCGGGATGGATCGACGAGTTGAATTCCCAGTGGGTTTTCAATGCCGACACAGATGCCTTGATCACAAAGGACAACAGCGTGACGCGATAGCCGTTTTCCTTAGCGTGGGTGTCCATCTCTTTCCGGTACTTGTCCAGATCGGTGATGTCCGCCTCATCGTTGTGGGTGACATGCGGGATGTTCAACCACGACCGGTGCAGCGCCGGGCCAGAGATCTTTTTGATGCGGGGCATCTCGATCTCTTCGATGGATCCGAACTTGGAGAAGTCGACAGCCGGGATCGGCGGGATACCCATGCCGCCGGACACGGCACCACCACCGGCAGCAGCGGCCGGAACCGTCTGGGCCTTAAGCGCCTTTTCCACGTCCTCGCGCAGGATGCGGCCCTTGCGGCCCGATCCGTTGACTTTGTTCAGGTCAACCTCGACCCGGCGCGCATAAGCGCGCACGGACGGAGAGGCATGGACTTTCGAGAACCCGGCATCCGTCAACGCAGCAGACGCAGGGGCCGCTGCCGGGGCATCAGCTTTGGGCGCGTCAGCCTTGGGTGCCTCTGCCTTTGGCTCTTCCTTGGCCGCCGGGGCGTCTGACGCCTCGACGATCAGCAGCACCGCGCCCTCGGAAACCTTATCGCCTTCGGCAACCTTGATCTCTTTCACGACACCCGCCGCCGAGGATGGCACTTCCATCGTTGCCTTGTCGGATTCCAGTTCGACAATCGGGTCTTCCAGCGCAATCGTGTCACCCACGGCAACCAGAACGGTTACCACCGGCACTTCGTCGAAATCGCCGATATCCGGCACTTTAACTTCTACGGTCATTCGTCAATTCTCCTCGTGCCGCGGGTCAAACCAGACGCGGGTTCGGCTTACTGCCGTCAATGTCGTATTTCTTCAGAGCCGCCTCGAGATCCTTTTCGGACACGGCCCCCTCACGGAACAGATCCACCATCGCGGCAGCCGCGATATGGTTTGCATCCACCTCAAAGAACCGGCGCAGGTTCACCCGGCTGTCCGAACGGCCAAAGCCATCGGTGCCCAGAACCGTAAAGCGGTTCTTGACCGCTCCCCGGATCTGTTCAGCGTAGTTCTTCATATAGTCGGTGGCGACAATGATCGGCCCCTGCGCACTGGTCAGTGTTTGCGTCGCGTAGGACACACGCTCTTCTGCGAAGGGGTTCAGGCGGTTGTGACGCTCACAGTCCTGAAAATCGCGGGCCAGTTCGTTAAACGAGGTCGCGGACCAGATATCAGAGGTGACGCCAAAGTCATCCTCCAGCATCTGCGCCGCCTTGAGCGCCTGTACAAGGATTGTGCCAGAGCCCATCAGGTTGACGTGCTTCTTTGCCGGCTTGGCCGTTTTCTTGAAGCGGTACAGACCCTTGATGATGCCCTCTTCGGAGCCCATCGGCATGTCGGGGTGCTGATAGTTCTCGTTCATTAGGGTCAGGTAGAAATAAACGTCTTCCTGATCGACGAACATGCGCTGCAACCCGTGCTGCACGATCACCGCAACCTCATAGCTGAAGGTCGGGTCATAGCTGATGCAGTTCGGAATCGTGCCGGCAAGGATATGGCTGTGGCCGTCCTCGTGCTGCAAACCTTCGCCGTTCAGCGTGGTCCGCCCAGCGGTGCCGCCCAGCATAAAGCCACGCGCCCGGCTGTCGCCAGCCGCCCAAGCCAAATCGCCGATCCGCTGGAACCCGAACATCGAATAGTAGATGTAGAACGGGATCATCGGAACGCCGTGATTGGAATAGGCCGTCGCCGCCGCGATCCAGTCGGCCATGGCACCCGCTTCGTTGATGCCCTCCTGAAGCACCTGACCGGATTCCGATTCCTTGTAATAGGACATCTGCTCGCGGTCTTCGGGCGTGTATTGCTGGCCCTTTGGGTTATAGATCCCGACAGAGCGGAACAGCCCCTCCATCCCGAAGGTGCGGCTTTCATCCGGCACGATCGGCACCACCTGTTTGCCGATCTTCTTGTCACGCAAGAGCGTGGTCAGGATGCGAACAAAGGCCATGGTGGTAGAAATTTCGCGGTCGCCGGTCGATTCCAGCTGGCCCTTGAACTTGTCCAGTCCGGGAATCTCCAGCTTGGGCGATTCCGTCTCACGCTTGGGGAAAGATCCGCCAAGTTCTTTCCGCCGTTCAGCCATATAGGCCTTTTGCGCGTTATTCAGGCTGACAAAGGGGATGTCCTTGTCCAACTCTTCGTCGGTGACCGGGATCTTGAACCGGTCACGCATCGCCTTGAGTTGGTCCAGCTGCATCTTCTTTTGCTGGTGGGTGGTGTTCTGGCCTTCGCCAGCGGTGCCCATGCCGTAGCCCTTGACCGTCTTGACCAACAGCAGGGTCGGCTGGCCCTCGGCCTCTGTCGCGCGTTTGAACGCGTTGTAGACCTTTTTCGGGTCATGCCCGCCCCGCCGCAGCGCCCAGATCTGATCATCGGTCCAGTCGGCCACCAGCGCGGCGGTTTCCGGGTACTTGCCGAAGAAATGCTTGCGGATATAGGCGCCGTCCTTGGACTTGAACGTCTGATAGTCACCGTCGATGGTTTCATCCATCAGTTGGCGCAGCTTGCCGCTGGTGTCCTGCTCCAGCAGATCATCCCAGCCTTTGCCCCAAAGCAACTTGATCACGTCCCAGCCAGAGCCGCGGAAGTTGCCCTCTAGCTCTTGCACGATCTTGGAGTTGCCGCGCACCGGTCCGTCCAAACGCTGCAAGTTGCAGTTCACGACAAAGATCAGGTTATCCAGCCCTTCGCGGGCCGCCAGATGGATCGCGCCCAGCGATTCCGGTTCATCCATCTCACCGTCGCCGAGGAAGGCCCACACCTTGCGGTCCTGCTTTTCGATCAGGCCCCGGTTTTCGAGGTATTTCATGAACCGCGCCTGGTAGATCGCCATCAGCGGGCCAAGGCCCATGCTGACGGTGGGGAACTGCCAGTAGTCGGGCATCAGCCACGGGTGCGGGTAGGACGACAGACCGCCACCGGCGACTTCGGAGCGGAAATTCTTCAGCTCTTCGACGCTGATCCGGCCTTCCATAAAGGAACGTGCGTAAATTCCGGGGATGACGTGGCCCTGAAAAAACACGAGATCGCCACCGTGGATCGCGGATTTGGCGCGCCAGAAGTGGTTCAGACCAATGTCATATAGCGCGGCAGAAGAGGCAAAGGAGGCGATGTGGCCGCCGTATTCGCTCGATTCCTTGTTGCGCTTGACCACCGTCGCCATGGCGTTCCAGCGGTTGATGGTGCGGATGCGCCATTCCATCTCGGTGTCGCCGGGAATTTCGACCTCATCGTCGGGCGAAATGGTGTTCTGATAGGGGGTGGTGGCCGAGAAGGGCAATTTCGCGCCTGCCGCCCGTGCCCGCTGCACCGCCTTGTCGAGCAGATAGTGCGCGCGGTCGGCCCCATCACGCTCGATCACATCCTCGATCGCGTCCTGCCATTCCTGGCTCTCGACGGGATCGACGTCCTGCGGAGTGTCTTTCATATGCCCTCTTCCCTTTCTTGCAGCCAGCGTGGCGCAATTTGGTTTAGCGTTAAACTACTTTTGGGAAGACTGATAAGAGTGGCGCATTCACCATCTCTGCCGACTCCTCCCAAAGTTGACACTGCGTGTAACAGTCCTGTGTGCCTTGCGGCAGGCGCACGCATGCATAGCCTCCATGCACGCGGCGCATGGCGAATGTTTAGCCTTAAACCATCAGGCGCTCGCATTGTGCTATGTCCTCCCGCCCCGGATTGGGGCAGCGCCGGGCACGCGGGCGCGGTGCGGTCTCTGGTGTCCACATCCCCGTTGCCGCGCGTTTCGGCGATTCTCATTTCAGTATAGCGTGCTAAACCGGCATCAGTTCAACCGGTTACTTGGACATCGGCGGGAAAACTTATAGCGCTAACATTCCGCGCGGCCCAATCGCACCCCATTACGGGAATTCTAACGGTCCCAGGGCAAGGCGGAATGGCTATTCCGCAGGATCGTTCAGCCGCAGCACCCGTCCCGGCGCGGCAACGGGGTCTTCCAGATCTTCGAAATCGAACTGGTCCAGTCGCCGCGCACGTTTGCCCGCCTTGTCGGCGCTGATCTTGATGTCCTCGATATCCCGCGCCGCCTGACCAAAGTGCCTGTCCAGGTTTGCCACACGCGACGTCAGCCGCTCTACGTCCCCGTACAGCGCAGCCAATTCCTTGCGGATCGCGCCTGCCTGCTCTTTCATTCGGGCATCTTTCAGGACCGCGCGCATGGTGTTCAGCGTCGCCATGCAGGTTGTGGGGGATACGATCCAGACCCGCGCATCGAAGCCTTCACGCACCACTTCGGGAAAGTTCCCGTGCAGTTCAGCATAGACCGCCTCTGAGGGTAGGAACATCAGCGCGCCGTCGGCGGTTTCCCCCTCAAGGATGTAGCGCGCGGCGATGTCACGGATGTGCTTGCGAACCGACAGGCGGAACGCCTGCGCTGACCGGGCGCGCATCTCTTTGCCTTCGGCCTGCATCAGGGCCTCATAGCCCTCCAGAGGGAACTTGGCGTCCACCACGATCGGTCCCGGCGGGTTAGGCAGATGGATCAAACAGTCCGCGCGCCGCCCGTTTGACAGTGTCGCTTGCAAAGTGAACCCATCCGAAGGCAGCGCCTTGGTCACGATCTCACGCAACTGGATCTCGCCAAAGGCACCACGCGTCTGCTTGTTCGACAGAATGTCCTGCAACGACAGCACGTCACCCGACAGTTTGGTGATATTAGCCTGCGCCTTGTCGATAGACAGAAGCCGTTCGCGCAATTCACCCAGACTATGCGCCGTGCGCCGGGCAGACCCGTGCAGCGTCTCACCCATGCGGTCCTGCACCTCGGCCAGACGCCGCTCCATCATCTCCAGCATGGCGGTTTGACTATTGGCCTGCGCCTCTGAGACATGGTGCAGACCACCCGCCAAGCGCTCTTGCCCGTCGGACAGGTTTTGCACGCGGGCGGACAGATGGCTGACGTGTTGCAGGACAGGCTCTGACAGACGCGCCGCCCGGCGTGCCCCGCGTGCCGCCTGCCAGAGCAGCAGCAACACCAACACGGCAAAGCCCAGCGCAGCCAGCGTCAGAGGGTCATCCAACCTGTAAGACGCATCGCCAATCTGGATCATGTGCGCCCGAACAGCCTTTCGATATCCGTCAGTTTGAGCTCCACATAGGTGGGACGCCCGTGATTGCACTGACCGGAATGCGGCGTTGCCTCCATCTCGCGCAACAGCGCGTTCATCTCTTCGGCGCGCATGACGCGACCCGAGCGGATTGAGCCGTGACAGGCCATCCGCGACAGGATCGCCTCGATCCGCTCCTGCAACAGCCCACTGTTACCTAGGTCGGACAGTTCATCAAGAATGTCGTGGATCAGTGCCGCGGCGTCGATCTCACCCAGGATCGCGGGCGTTTCGCGGACCGCGATGGCACCCGCACCAAAGGGTTCGATCCGCAGGCCCATACGGTCCAGATCATCCGCCCGCGCCAGCAGGTTCGCGGCGTCCTCCGGCGACAGGTCCACCACCTCGGGGATCAGCAAGCCCTGCGCGGGCACGCCTTTTTCCGCCATCTGGTGTTTCAGCTTTTCATAAACCAACCGTTCGTGCGCGGCGTGCTGATCGACGATGACGATGCCGTCCTCAGTCTGGGCGAAAATGTAGTTCTCATGCACTTGGCCACGCGCCGCCCCCAATGGCAGCGAGACCGCGCCCCGGACCTGCTCCGGGGCCTCGGCGATGTCGGCAGCGGCATCGACCACCCGCCCTGAATAGTCCCCGCTGAAATCGGAAAACCCCGGAGCCTGCGCCGCATAAGACGCCTGACGCCCCGCGACTGACGGTCGATCCATCTGATAGACTCGTGGCGCGCCCGGTTGCTCTGTCCGAAAGGCGCCCAGCGTGGCGCCCGCCACCGTGGTCGAGGCGCGATGCCCGGCCTCTGCCAGCGCATGCCGCAGGCCGGACACGATCAACCCCCGCACAACACCCGGCTCGCGAAAGCGCACCTCGGATTTGGCCGGGTGCACGTTCACGTCCACCCGGTGCGGATCACAATCAACAAACAGAGCAACTGCCGGATGCCGGTCCCGCGACAGGAAATCCTGATAGGCCCCGCGCAGCGCGCCAATCAGCATCTTGTCCCGCACCGGACGCCCGTTCACAAACAGGAACTGTGCCACAGCAGAGCCGCGCGAATAGGTCGGCAAGGCGGCATACCCAGTCAACCGCACCTCTTCACGCTCCGCATCAATGGCCAGCGCATTGTCGACAAACTCCGCGCCCATGACCCGCCCCAAGCGGCCGCGCAGCGCGTCGAACAAATCCCCGGTCTCAGGGTCGACGCGAAAGGTGACGCGCTCTTGGCCGCCAGTCACGTCGCGCAGAGTAAAGCCGACAGAGGGTTCCGCCATCGCCAACCGTTTGATCGTGTCCGAGATCGCCATCGTCTCGGCCCGATCCGAGCGCAGGAACTTCAACCGTGCGGGCGTGGCATAAAACAGGTCGCGCAGTGTGACGACCGTTCCGTCGTTCACGGCACAGGGTTTGACGCCACCGGACACCCCACCGTTTACGGCAATCTCTGCCCCGGCCTCTCCGCTTACGCGGCTTTGCACCGTCAGGCGCCCTACTGCGCCCAGCGAGGGCAGCGCCTCTCCGCGAAAGCCGAAGGAGTGAATGTTGAGCAGATCACTGCCGTCAATCTTGGACGTGGCATGGCGCGACAGCGCCAGTGGCAGATCCTCGGGGGACATGCCACAGCCGTCGTCAGCCACACGGATCAGCGTCTTGCCGCCATCGGCAATGTCGACCCTGATCCGACGTGCCCCTGCGTCAATCGCGTTCTCGACCAGTTCCTTAACCGCCGACGCAGGCCGCTCCACGACCTCGCCAGCGGCAATGCGGTTGATGGCAGCCTCGTCGAGCTGTTGAATAAGCGGGCGGATATTGCGGTCTACAGCATTCATGCCACAAGACTTAGCAGGCCCTGCGCGATTCTGAAATGCCCCGATACAAGCAACCCGCCCGTTGTGTCGCGGCGTTCACGAAGTACGACGAAAGTATAGCAATAATTGAACATGAGCCCCCTATTCGGTGAAAGATCGTTGCGCTAGCCTTCAGGTCCGACAAGTACAAGGAAGCGAACATGCTAGTGCCCCTGATTACGTTTGAGACAATCTCGGCCATCTATGGCGAAGCTTTCGCCAAAACATGGTTCCGTCCCGTCTCGGCGGTCAAAAAGTCTTTTTGATACGCTTCTGCCCCGGCGGACCGCCGGGGCAACAGGCCTGCCCCCGCTTGCCCCGCACACTTCGGGTTTAGCTGCGCAAGACGGGCCGTGCCCCTTTACTCCGGAATACACAACTCCCGACTACACAGACAGACTGGTGCCTTTTGGGGGCAGACCATTTTGTCACCCGCTTTTCGCAATTCTGCAAATCCGTGCATGCGCCCCGGCCCCGTGTCTCGTCCCCAGAGCGCAATTCGGCCCTGTCCCGTCCGCAGTCTTTTCCGACCTCAAGGAACAAGAGTGGCTTGTACAGCGTTTGCATTCTCCTAACTGAATATCTCAGGCGGCATACGAGAAAACTCGCCGCGCGGCACTTCAGCCTCCCCAACCGTCGCGACAACACATTTTGAGGACTTGAACAGATGAAAACCGAAACCACTGGCGACGCCACTTTCGAGACATGGACTGTGGAAGAGGTCGCCAAGGGCATCGCCGACCACGCCATTGTTGTGATCGACGTGCGCACGCCACAAGAATACATGCTCGAACATATCGAGGGCGCGCTCCTCATGCCGCTCGCCTTTTTCAAGGCCGATGCACTGCCGAGCCAGTCCGACAAGCGGATTGTCTTTCATTGCGGCTCTGGCGTGCGGTCGGAAAAGGTATCGCGCGCGGCCATCGACGCGGGCATCAAGCAGATCGCCCACATGGAGGGCGGGTTCGGCGCGTGGAAAGCTGCAAAGAAACCGCACATTGGCACCGACATGGCCACTGGTGCCCCACGGCGGGTCAACAACTGATCAGACAGGCTCTGTTGGCACTGCCGCAATTCCAGACAGGAGAGAGCTATGATTTCCGTGCAACCAATTAGCGACAAAGGAATGTATGAGGTTCGTCTGTCCGGTGTCGTGACCGATATAGACTATGAACAGATGCTGATGCCCGCGCTTGAACAGGCCATCGAAGATCACGACCGCATCCGCGTTCTGGTCATCTTTGACGCGGACTTTGAGGATTTCACGCTGGGTGCAATGTTGGACGACGCGCATATGGGCCTGCGTCATTGGCGCGGGTTTGACCGGCTTGCCGTTGTTTCCCAACGGCCGTGGATTCGACGGGCCACCAGCGGTCTGGGTATTCTGCTGCCCTGCCCCGTCCGGGTTTTTCCTCTGGAAGAGGCCGACGATGCGCGGCGATGGTTGTCGGAATCGCTGGGCGCGATCCACCAGACCGATCTGGGCGACGGGGTGCTGCACCTGCAACTGCGCGGGCAACTCGACAGTTCGATCTATGCCGAGGAAACCGAGGATCTGAACGCCTTCATCCGGGCCAACGACCGCTTTCGCCTGTTGATCGACGCGCGGGATTTCGACGGTTGGCAAGGCATGGCCGCGCTGTTTGAGCACCTCAAGGTGGTGCGCGACCACTATCGCCAGATCGACCGCGCCGCCATCATCGGCAACTCTGGCTGGCAAAAGCTGGCGGAAAAGGTGCTTGGCCGCCTGAGCGGGGCCAAGACCAGATTTTTCGATGCCGACTCCTTTGAGGAGGCAAAGGTCTGGATCAAGTCCTGACGATCACGCGGGGGCGGCCTGCATCAGGCCGTCCTTCTGCAACCGCTCCAGCGCCTCATCAAGGCTGAGCCGTGCGCGCGTCACCAGCGTGTCGATCTCTTCCTTCGAAATCACCAGCGGCGGAGAGATCACCATGCGGTCCCCCACATGGCGCATGATCAAGTTGTTTGCAAAACAACGCTCACGGCAGATGAACCCGGCGGTGCCAGCATCCGCAGCAAATGCCGCCCGCGTCGCCTTGTCCGGGGTCAGTGCAAGACTGCCCATCATGCCGACGATCTTGACCTCGCCCACAAGCGGGTGATCGGCAAGGCTTTCGAACCGCTCTTTCAGGTAGGGCGCGGTTTCATTCCGCACGCGCTCAACGATGCCCTCTTCTTCAAGGATGCGCAGGTTCTCCAGCGCCACGGCGCAGGCGACCGGGTGGCCGGAATAGGTGTAGCCGTGGTTGAATTCGGTGTTTCCGATCACGCTGGCGACCTCATCCGACACAATCGACGCGCCGATGGGCTGATAGCCGGACGACAGCCCCTTGGCGACGGTCATGATGTCGGGTTTGATGCCGAATGTCTCACTGCCGAACCAGTTGCCGGTGCGGCCAAATCCGCAGATGACCTCATCCGCAATCAGCAGGATGTCGTATTTGTCGACGATGCGCTGGATCTCGGGCCAGTAGGTGTCTGGCGGGATGATCACGCCACCAGCGCCTTGCACGGGTTCGGCAATAAAGGCGGCAACCTTCTCCGGGCCAATCTCAAGGATCGCGGTCTCCAGCGCCTGCGCGCGCTCCAGCCCAAAGGCCTCCGGGGTGCTGTACCCGCCCTCGGCCCACCAATGCGGCTGGTCGATATGATGGATGCCGGGGATCGGCATGCCGCCTTGTGCGTGCATGCCTTTCATGCCGCCAAGCGACCCCGACCCGACAGAAGACCCGTGGTAGGCGTTCCAGCGCGAGATAATGACCTGCCGCTCTGGTTGGCCCTTTTCCTGCCAATAGGTGCGGACCATGCGCAGGTTCGTATCGTTCGCCTCTGACCCCGACCCGGCGAAAAAGACATGGTTCAGATCGCCAGGTGCTAGTTCTGCCAGTTTCGCGGCAAGGTTCAATGCCGGTACATGGCTGGTCTGGAAAAACGTGTTGTAGAACGGCAGGTCCAGTATCTGGCGATGCGCGGCATCAGCCAGTTCGGTCCGGCCGTAGCCGATGTTCACACACCACAGGCCCGCCATCCCGTCCAGAATACGGTTGCCGTCGCTGTCGGTCAGCCAGCACCCATCCGCACGCGTGATGATCCGCGCGCCTTTCTCAGCCAGTTCGGCGCCTTGCGTGAACGGATGCATATGATGCGCAGCGTCCAGCGCCTGAAGTTCGGCGGTGGGTGAATTGGGGGTCAGGATCGTCATGCGGGGCCTCCGAAAATGGTAGATCGCAGAATATGATCAAATTATCGGAAGTCAATCGAATCAGGCCCTGCAAGCCCCGCCTTGCAGGGTCAGTAGCCAAAGTGCTGTTCCGCAGAATCGGCGACCGGCCACACCCATCCATTCCGGCCACCGCCATTGCCGCGCAAGCCCCGCCTTACCGGGCGAATTCGGCAACGACAGCGCCCGCGCCACGTCAAAGACTGTTCAGGACAACGTCCATTCCCTGCACGAGGTCTTCTTCGATAGCGCGCGCCGCCAAAGCGCCGTCCCCCGCCGCCAATGCCCGGACAAGATCCTTGTGGCAGTCCGGCAGGTGTCGCGTACCAACCTGTCCGCAGACCACCCGCAACGACGGCCCGAACCGCAGCCACAGAGAATCCGCAAGAGCGGTCATGATCGGGGCATCGGCCATATCGTTGAGACAAGTGTGAAATCTATGGTTTTCACGCAGATAGCCCTCAATATCCCCGCGCTGGATCGCCCGATCCAGGTGCGCGTCGATCGCAGTCAACCGGGCCACATCCTCTGCATCGGCCCGGTCTGCGGCCCGCATCGCCAGTCGAGGTTCCAACGCCAGCCTCACCTCGGTCAACTCTTCGACCAGCGCGGCCGTCAGCACCGGCACTTGTATTCGGCGATTCCCCATCGCCTGTAACGCACCCTCGGCGGTCAGTCGGCGGATCGCCTCGCGCACCGGCGTCATTCCTGCGCCCAATCTCTCGACAAGGCCCTGAATCGTCACGGGTTCTCCGGGAGCAAGCGCCCCGAACAACACGGCTTCGCGTAGCGACCTGTAAACTTGTTCATGCGCGGGTAACCCGGCCTGCGACGTCACCTCTGCCACATTTTCCGCCATCGCCATTCCCCTAGGCTCATCCGTTTCGACCATCCCTTGCGCAGGACATCTGGCCGTGGAACCATCGCGCATGTTGCACGACGGCGCAACTTATGATCAAAAATTGGGGACGGGGCGCAAAAAGACCCCCCGACACCAACGGGAGAACGACATGACCAAAACCCTAGTGACACTGACGACGTCACTCGCGCTGGCCGCCGGTTTGGCTGCTGCTGACGAAGTACGCGTCTACAACTGGTCTGATTACATCGACGAAGCCCTGCTTGAAAAGTTCGAAACCGAAACCGGCATCGACCTGATCTATGACGTCTTTGACAGCAACGAAGTGCTGGAAACCAAGATGCTGGCTGGTGGGTCAGGCTATGACGTGGTTGTTCCCACGGGCACCTTCCTGCAGCGTCAGATTTCGGCCGGGGCGTTCCAACCGCTGGATATGGCCAAACTGCCAAACATCGAAAACATGTGGGATGTGATCGCGGACCGCACCGCCAAATACGACCCCGGAAACGAATACTCCATCAACTACATGTGGGGCACCACCGGGCTTGGCGTGAACGAACCCAAGGTCAAGGAAATCCTTGGGGACGATGCGCCGATCACCTCATGGGATCTGATCTTCAAGCCTGAGAATGCTGAAAAGCTGGCCGCCTGCGGCATCCACATGCTGGACGCCCCGGCAGAGATGATCCCCGCCGCGCTGAATTACCTTGGTCTGGACCCCGACAGCCATGACCCAGAGGTGATCGCCCGCGCCGAAGAGGTGCTTGGCCCGCTTCGCCCTCACATCCAAAAGTTCCACAGTTCAGAATACATCAACGCGCTGGCCAATGGTGACATCTGCGTGGCCGTGGGCTGGTCCGGTGACGTGCTGCAGGCGCGGGATCGCGCAGCAGAGGCGGACAATGGCGTCGTGATCGGCTATTATGCACCGGACGAGGGTGCGCAAATGTGGTTCGACCAGATGGCTATTCCGGTCGACGCGCCCAACCCAGATGCCGCCCATGTCTTTTTGAACTTCATCATGGATGCGCAGAACATGGCGGCGGCGTCGAACTACGTCTACTACGCCAACGGCAACAAGGCCTCGCAGGAACTTCTTGCAGAGGACGTGATTGGCGACCCGGCGATCTATCCGGATGCCGCGGCGATGAACAACACGTTCACCACCACGCCTTATCCGCCAAAGGTGCAGCGCGTCGTCACGCGTCTGTGGACCAAGATCAAGTCGGGCACCTGAGCCCTTCCCGGACCGCGCCACCCCGGCGCGGTCCCACTCATTGCGTGGTGAGATACTATGGCCGAACCCGTTTTTGCCCCGTGGAATGACCCGGCGGCGAAACCGCTCATTCAGTTCAAGGGCGTGACCAAGAGATTTGGCGACTTCACCGCCATCGACGACCTGACCCAGGATATTTTCGAACGTGAGTTCTTTGCCCTGCTCGGACCATCGGGTTGCGGTAAAACCACCCTGATGCGGATGTTAGCCGGGTTCGAGGAACCGACAGAGGGTCAGATCCTGCTGGACGGGCGCGACATCGCCCATGTGCCGCCGAACAAGCGCGCGGTGAACATGATGTTCCAGAGTTATGCGCTGTTTCCGCATCTGTCCGTCTACGACAACATCGCCTTTGGTCTGCGGCGTGAGAAAAAGCCCAAGGACGAGGTACATGCCCGCGTACAGGAAATGCTGCGGCTGACCCGGCTGGAACGATTTTCCGCCCGCAAGCCGCATCAGATCTCTGGCGGACAGCGACAGCGCGTGGCGCTGGCCCGGTCACTGGCCAAGGCCCCGAAGCTGCTGTTGCTGGATGAACCGCTGGGCGCACTGGATCGCAAGTTGCGCGAAGAAACGCAATTTGAACTGATGGACATTCAGGAAAAGACCGGCACCACCTTCATCATCGTGACCCACGATCAGGAAGAGGCGATGACCGTCGCCACCCGCGTCGCGGTGATGAACGAAGGCAAGATCGCACAGGTGTCGACGCCGGACGTGATCTACGAGGCGCCGAACTCTGTCTATGTGGCCGATTTCATCGGCGACGTGAACCTGATCCGCGGCACCGCCGAGGCCCGCGCCCTTGCCCCCGAAAAGGCCGTGGAACAGACACCAGAACCGATCCCCGCACCGCCTACACCTGTGATCGAACCGGACGCGCCCGTCGCGGCACAAAAAACCGCTCCGCAACCCAATGACATGGGTCGCGTCCTGCACGACCGCGTGCTGAGCCCGATCTTTGGCAAGTGGATCGACGATGAACAGCGTCGTCTGCCGCCCCCGTCTGAAGCAGAGGCAAATACACCCGCTCCTTCGCCGTCCCCCGCGCCGGAACAGCCTGCGCCCATGCCATCCGCCCCCGACGTTCCCGCCGGCGGACTTGCAATCCATTGGGCCGACGGCCAACCCCCGGTGATTGCCGCCAACGGCGATCCGGCAATGGCCGGGCAATCGGTCGTCCTGTCCCTGCGGCCGGAGAAAGTCAGCATCGCCAAGGAACGCCCCGTCGCCCCCAATACCCTGCGCGGTAAGGTCATCGACATCGCCTACCTCGGCAACATCTCGACCTATCATGTCGAGATCGAGGGCGGCACGATGATCAAGGCGCAGGCCGCCAACACCCGCCGTATCGCGCGTCGCGACATCACTTGGGAAGACGAGGTCTGGTTGAGCTTTACAGCAACCGCCGGCGTCGTGCTGAAGGACGAGTGATGCGCCGCGCGGTCCTGATCACTGTCCCCTATCTGTGGCTGCTGGCGCTGTTTCTGGTGCCCTTCATCATCGTGATAAAGATCTCGCTGTCGGACTACGCGCTGGCGCGACCGCCCTACGCGCCGCAACTGGACTGGAACGAAGGTTGGGCCGGGGTGCGCACTTTCTTCTCCGGCCTCGATATTGAGAATTTCACCTTTCTGACCACCGATGACCTCTATTGGAAAGCCTACCTCAGCTCTCTACGCATCGCTCTGATTTCGACTGTCGTGACGCTGTTTGTGGGCTATCCAGTGGCCTATGCCATGGCCCGCGCGCCGCAGGAATGGCGTCCGACCCTGCTGATGCTGGTGATCCTGCCATTCTGGACCAGTTTCCTGATCCGGGTCTATTCGTGGATTGGCATTCTGTCGACTGAGGGTGTGCTGAACCAATTCCTGTTGGGGATCGGGGTGATTTCGGAACCACTGACCATCCTCAACACCAATTGGGCGGTCTACATCGGCATCGTCTACACCTATCTTCCGTTCATGATCCTGCCAATCTATGCGGCATTGGAAAAGCTGGACGAAAGCCTGCTGGAGGCGGCAGAGGATCTGGGATCGACCCGGTTTGCGGCCTTTTGGCTGGTCACCATCCCGCTGTCACGAAACGGCATCATCGCGGGCTGTTTTCTGGTGTTCATCCCGACCATCGGCGAATTTGTAATCCCCTCTCTGTTGGGTGGGTCGGATACGCTGATGATCGGCAAGGTTCTGTGGGAAGAGTTCTTTTCCAACCGCGATTGGCCGGTGGCCTCGGCGGTGGCGGTTGTGCTGCTGCTGATCCTGATCATCCCGATCGTGCTGTTTCAACGGTCCGAGGAAAAGGCCCGGGAGGCCGAGAAATGAGACGGTTTTCGTGGTTCAATGCCACCTCTCTGACCCTTGGCTTTGCCTTTCTCTATCTGCCGATGGTTTTGCTGGTGGTTTATTCCTTCAACGAAAGCCGGCTGGTGACGGTCTGGGCCGGGTTCTCTACCAAGTGGTACGGCGAGCTGTTGCAGAACGAGGAGTTCCTTGATGCGGCATGGGTCACGCTGAAGGTTGCGTTCTTTTCTTCCTCGATTGCGACCGTGCTGGGGACAATGGCGGCCTATGTCATGGTCCGCGCCGGGCGCTTTCCCGGACGCACGTTGTTTTCCGGCATGATCTACGCACCGCTCGTTATGCCAGAGGTGATCACGGGCCTGTCGCTGCTCCTGCTGTTCATCGGGTTGGGACTGGACCGGGGGGTGCTGACAGTTGTGCTGGCGCATACCACCTTTTCCATGTGCTATGTGTCTGTCGTCGTATCCTCGCGGCTCAGCACCTTTGATCAGGCATTGGAAGAGGCGGCACTGGATCTCGGGGCATCGCCGTTTGAAAGCTTTACGTTGATCACCCTGCCGATCATCGCGCCCGCTGTGGTCTCTGGCTGGTTGCTGGCCTTTACCCTGTCGCTGGACGATCTGGTGATCGCCAGCTTTACCACCGGTCCCGGCGCGACGACCCTGCCGATCAAGGTTTTTTCCGCTGTTCGCCTTGGCGTCAGCCCCGAGATCAACGCTCTTTCGACCATCCTGATCGGGATTGTGACCGTGGGTGTGATCTCTGCCTCGTTGATCACCAAACGCGCCTCTGTCCAGCGCTTGCGCGAGGAACAAGCCGCCCAGCGTACCGCGTGACTCGTTTGTTTGAACCTGCGGCCTACGGGCCGCAGGGGCCCTGCTTTTGGGCTGACACCGTCTCGCCCCAAAACTGGCCGCAACTGGAATCCGGCCAAAGCACCGACGTCGCGGTGATCGGCGGTGGCTTTACCGGTCTCAACGCCGCGCTGCGCCTGTCCCAAGCGGGGGTCTCCGTCACTGTCTTGGAGGCAGAACATGCCGGGTGGGGCGCATCGGGGCGCAACGGTGGTTTTTGTTGTCTCGGCGGGTCCAAAGCCCCCGACGCCTTGCTGCGCAACCGTTTCGGGCCGGACGCGCCGCTTCAGTGGGCAAAGGCCGAAATGGCGGCGGTGGACCATGTGGGCACGTTGATCGACCGTCATCGGTGGGACGTGGATCGGCATTCGCAGGGGGAAACCCTGCTGGCCCACAAGCCGCGCGCCTTTGAAAGGCTGAAGACCGGGGTCGAGGACATCGCCAAGACCTATGGTGTGGTGCCAGACATTCACACCACGCAGGACCTGCAAGACAGAGGCTTGGGCGGGCCGTGGCACGGCGGCATGACCCTGCCCATCGGCTTTGCCCTGAACCCGCGCAAATACCACACCGGACTCGCTCAGGCCGCGCAAGATGCAGGCGCGAGCCTCTTTGCACGCAGCCCTGCAACCGGGCTGCGGCGTGAGGGCGGTCGTTGGTATATCGAAACCTCGCGAGGGCGAGTCTCGGCGGACACCGTGATCCTGGCCACCAACGGATACAGTCATGAGGACATGCCCCCGTGGCTGCGCGCGCGAACCCTGCCTGCCCAATCCTGTGTCATTGTCACCCGGCCCTTGACCAAGGCCGAGCAACAGGCAGCAGGCTGGTGGTCGGCACAGATGGCTTATGACACGCGGTTTCTATTGCACTATTTCCGCCTGCTGCCGGACGGTCGGTTCCTGTTTGGAATGCGCGGCGGACTGCGCGCGACCACAGCGGCGCAAGCACGCCTGTCCCGCCGCATCCGACGCAACTTTGCGCGGATGTTCCCGGCCTGGGCGCAGGTTGAGATTACACATGAATGGTCTGGCCTTGTCTGCCTGATGCGCAACCTTGTGCCGTTTGTGGGCGCGATACCGGATCAGACCGGTCTGTTCGCGGCGATGGGCTACCATGGCAACGGGGTTGCCATGGGATCTTATGCTGGACGGTTGGTCGCCGACACTATTCTGGGCACAACCGTGGAAGGGCCGGACTGGTTATCGACCCCACCGCCGCGCTTTCCGCTGGGCCGATACCGGCGCCTGCTGCTGGCACCCGCCTATCTGGGGGCGGAGGCGCTGGACCTCTGACCAAGGACGGCTCACCCCTGCGGGGTCATGGTGGGCCGCGCCTTGCCGCGTTGCAGGCCAAGCTGCCGTTCGCGCCAGATGATGATTCCGCCCGCGGCCACCACAACCACCGATCCGATCAGCACCATGGCCGTCGGCACCTCATCGAAGAACCAATAACCAAACAGGATCGCCAGCAGGATAGAGGCATAGTCAAAGGGCGCCACCACCGCCGCCCCGGCAAAGCGATAGGCGGAGGTCAGGAAAATCTGTCCAATGCCACCGATCAACCCAGCACCCACCAGCATCATCACAACTTCTGGTGCCGGCCAAACCCATCCAAACGGGATCGTCGCCAACGAAAACACCGTCGCCGTCAGCGAGAAATAGAAGACGATGGCCGATGTTTCCTCAACCGCCACCATCTTGCGGATCTGGATCTGTGCCAAAGCGCGCATCACCGCCGAGGTCAGAACCAGCGCCACGCCCAGCGTCGCCGACCCGCCCAATTCGTCCAGACTGAGACGCGGCCAAAGCACGATAAGAACGCCCAACAACCCAAGCCCGACGGCCGACAGACGAAAGGCCCGCAGGCGTTCACCCAGCATGAGCGCCGCCAGCAGTACCGTCATCATCGGCGCGGCAAAACCGAGGGCCGTCACCTCTGGCAGCGGCAACAGGCCAAGCGCGGCGAACCCACACCCCATCGCCATCACCCCGATCAACCCGCGCCAGATGTGCAGCAACGGGTTCTTCGCCTTCAGCCCGGACCTGAGATCGCCGCGCATCGCCAGCCAAGCAACGATCACCGGCATGGCAAAGAACGACCTGAAGAACACCGCCTCTCCAGTCGGCACATACTCAGAACTCGCTTTGATAAGCGAGGCCATGATGGTGAACAGGACAACAGCGGTCAGCTTCAGCGCAATGCCACGCAGGGGGGACATGGGGGCTCCTTCGGGGATGGCGCGACTGTGGCCCTGCAAGTGTCAAAGGTCAATCAGTCGCCGATCATCCCAGTCAGGTCCGCGCCGTTGCTAAGCCGTTTCGCGGCAATGCTTTCGGAACGAACGTTTGAGCAGGTCCAGTTCCGCCCGCAATAGCGCGACTTCGGCGCGGATGTCCTCATCCAGCGCCTCTCCGGCGATCACCGTAAAGCTGTCCAGCAACTCATCGTCACGGCCGTCGCGGATCAGGACCGTGCGCACCCCGTCTCCCAATGCCTCGACCGGGACGGGCACCTCAACCACCCACCGGCCCTGCTCGGCCGTGTCGGCGACAATAACCCCATGCACCGGGCGTTCCTCCAGGCTCGCCACCACCTCGGGCGGGCGGTCATTGCCCGGCCCCGCAATCAGCAGACCTTCCCAAACGCCATCGCGAAAACGGGTCTTGGTCAATGTGAATCCGCTCATTCCGATCCTTTCCGGCGCATCACAGCGCGGCCCGTCTGCGGCGGCTGAATGTCAGGTCGCGCAAGATGACCTGATTCATGCGCGGCCCTTCAAAGATCAGGTCCAACCACATCTTTTCGACCCGCTTTTCATTCAGCCGCGTATAGGCAAGGTCAAATTCCACCTGCACCGTTTCTTCGTGCAGCGGCAATTCCCGAACCACCTGTTCCGTGTTTGGGCCGTGTTTAACGTTCAGGCGGGCAAAAATCTCTAGCGGCTCTTCGGATTCGACAATTGTCTCGATCCGGATGAGATGCTGACGTGTCAGCCCTGCCACCGCATTTTCTGGCAGGTCCACCGCGAGTGACAGATATGATCCTGTGAACCCAAAGACATCCAGCTTCATCCCATAAGCTGCAAGGTCGGCGGCACGCGTGTTGCGGATCTGGCGCAGGGTTAATTCGGTGCGCTGGCAATCGTGATACAGCGTTGCCTCACGCCCCAATCCAGCCTTGCCCGCCACACCGACGATGCCCGGAACTGGCAGCGGACCGCACCACAATTCCGGCCGCCAGGCCCAATCGGAGTCTTCTGGCCGCGGAAAGGACTGGTTCCCGATCACCGGCAGCGCAAGTCGGGCGTCCGCGTGATGGATCAACTCGTCCAGCCTCGTCTTGAGCCTGCGTGCCTGCGTACGCTGTTTGCGCAGTTCGGTCAGATCCGCCGCGCGCGCCGCACGCGCTGCGCGTGTCCAGCGCCGTAACCCCGCCGCATAGGCCGCTTTACCCAACCAGTCCTGCACGCCTGCTCCCTTGCCCGTTTTGCCTGTTTCCCGCCTCGCGCAGATGACGCTCAGGCCGAGAGTGATAATTTCCAATATGGAAACTATTGTGGCAAGTCCTGACGATTGAATAAACGACCAAGCAATCCGTCGGTCGGTTTTTGTGTCGGCGTCCCGGTGCGCGGCGTGTTCGTGCGGCTCGACTGTGCGATCCTGTTCTTGACCCGCAGGATCATGGTCGCGCCCTGTTCGCCTGCCAAGGCACTGCCGCGCGGCGCATACAACGCCAAACCGACCATTCTGTTGCCTTGCAGAAAGGCCGCCCGCCAATAGCGTGGATCGCTGCCGTCAAACATGTCATCGCCGCCGCTGGCAAGATGCGCGGTCACCTGGTCCGGCGACGCCTTGCCATCCAGCAGAACCGCATTTGCAGCCTGCGCTATAGCCTTTGGTGATGGCAGGTCTGTCCCGTCGCCGCGCGGGCCCACGGTGACTGTCACCAGCATCGGAACCACGGGGCGTCCGACCTTGCCCCCGCTCAGGATATGGCAGGATGCGATCAACGCGAAACCGCGTTCGGGCGCTGAACGTCGCGTCGTGGGGTCAATGCAATACCCGTCCGGTCCGGCAACGACAACGTCGCCCCCCGCAAGGTTGACCCGGGCCAGTGGCGCTGCGCGCCGTCCCCCGGTGGACCCGCCGCGCGCAAAAAATGCCGCCAGACCTTCGCGTGCCTCCGTCTCCGCTTTATCCGGGCTGGATGCGGGCACGCCGCCCAGACACCCCGAGACCAGAAGCACGCCAGCGGCGCACAACAGCTTGCGCACCGCCACCATGGGTCAAAGATCCGCGTAGACGTGCTTTTCCTCGGCGCCGCCCGGATGGGTCACGGCACCTTTATAGGTTTCTCCCACCAGTTGCGCGTATTTCCAAAGCGCGCCAGAGGCATAGATGGTGTCTCTCGGACCTGCCCAAGCCTCTTTGCGTTTAGCCAGATCCTCATCGCTCAGGTTGACCGAAATCTCACCGGTAATCGCGTTGATAGTGATCATGTCGCCATCCGCGACCAATGCGATCGGCCCGCCATGCGCCGCCTCTGGGCCAACGTGACCCACACAGAAACCTCGGGTCGCACCAGAGAAACGGCCGTCGGTGATCAGCGCCACCTTCTTGCCCATGCCTTGTCCAGACAGTGCTGCGGTGGTCGCCAGCATTTCGCGCATACCGGGGCCGCCTGCGGGGCCTTCGTTGCGGATCACCAGCACGTCACCTTCGCGGTACGCGCGCATCTTGACCGCCTCAAAGGCGTCCTCTTCGCATTCGAACACCCGCGCCGGGCCGCTGAACACTTGATCCTCGGGCGCGATGCCCGCGACCTTCACGATGGCACCTTGCGGCGCAAGGTTGCCCTTCAGGCCCACGACGCCGCCGGTCGGCGTGATCGGTGTGTCGATGGGATAGATGACCTTGCCATCCGCCTCACGCTCGATCATGTCCAGCTCTTCGCCAATGGCACGGCCGCTTGCGGTCATGCAATCCTCATGGATCAGACCGGCGCGGCGCAGTTCCTTCATGACGACCGGCACGCCGCCCGCCTCGTACAGGTCCTTGGCGACGTAGTTCCCGCCCGGCTTGAGATCGACGAAATAGGGCGTATCGCGGAAGATATCGCAAACGTCGTCAAGGAAGAATTCCAGGCCCGCTTCATGCGCAATGGCAGGCAGGTGCAGCCCCGCATTGGTCGACCCGCCGGTGCAGGCGACGACGCGCGCCGCGTTTTCTAGGCTCTTGCGGGTGACAATGTCACGCGCACGGATGTTTTGCTCCAGCAAATGCATCACGGCAATGCCCGAGGCCGTGCCATAGGCATCACGGCTTTCATAGGGGGCAGGCGCGCCGGAAGAGTTCATCAGCGCAAGGCCGATGGCCTCGGAAACGCAGGCCATGGTGTTGGCGGTGAATTGGCCGCCACAGGCACCCGCGCTGGGGCAGGCCGCTTTTTCGATGGCGCGCAATTCCTCGTCGCTGTTGGCCCCGGCCTGATGCTGGCCAACCGCCTCAAACACGTCCTGAACGGTGATGTCTTTGCCCTTGTATTTTCCCGGCACGATTGAGCCACCGTAGATAAAGACGGACGGTACGTTCAGGCGCACCATGGCCATCATCATCCCCGGCAGCGACTTGTCACAGCCCGCCAATCCGACGATGGCGTCATAGCAATGCCCCCGCATTGTCAATTCAACCGTGTCGGAAATTGCCTCTCGCGATGCCAGCGACGACCGCATGCCTTCGTGGCCCATGGCAATGCCATCAGTCACGGTGATTGTGGTGAACTCTCGCGGTGTGCCAGAGGCTTCCTTGACGCCCAACTTGACCGCTTGCGCCTGACGGTTCAGCGAGATGTTGCAGGGCGCGGCCTCATTCCAGCAGGTCGCTACGCCGACCAACGGCTGATGAATCTCATCTTCGGAAAGACCCATTGCGTACATAAAGGACCGATGCGGCGCCCGCTCTGGCCCTTCGGTGACGTGACGGCTGGGCAACTTGGTTTTGTCGAATGGACGCTTGAGCATCGGACTGGCTCCTCCCATGGAATGGCTTTGCCTTGGAATAGCGAAGCGCTACAGGACGCACAAGCGTCTAGCGTCAAATGGTATACCAATAATTCGGTCGCGTTGGGATCACGGAATAGGGGTATTTTTCACTGCAAAGAAAATGGGGCGCGCCCATCCGTTTGTTCTTTGTTGAAGATACCCAATCTCCCCTCCGCCACAAACACCCCGCTGAAAATCCCACGCCATCGTCACCCCGATCCGATCAACGCGCCGGCGGCAAAGACCAGCGCGCCGCCAAGCACCACCTGAAAGGCGGCGCGCAGGAACGGGGTTTCCATGAATTTGTTCTGTATCCACGCGATCGCCCAAAGCTCAACAAAGACCACGATCAGAGCAATGGTGGTCGCTGTCCAGAAGTGCGGGATCAGATAGGGCAACGCGTGCCCCAATCCGCCTATCGTCGTCATCACGCCAGCGGCGATGCCTCGCTTGGTCGGAGATCCGCGACCAGACAATTCGCCATCGTCGGATGCGGCTTCGGTAAAGCCCATCGAAATCCCCGCGCCGACAGAGGCCGCAAGCCCCACAAGAAAGGTCGTCCAGGGGTCATGAGTCGCAAAGGCGGTTGCGAAAATCGGGGCCAGCGTCGACACCGACCCATCCATCAGCCCAGCCAGCCCCGGCTGCACCCAAGTCAAAAGGAATTGCCGCTTGGCGCGGTCATCCTCACCGGTCCGCGCATCGTCGCCAAGGTGCTCTTGCTCCAGCCGGTGCGCCTCATCTTGATGCCGCGCTTCCATCGCCGCGAGGTCGCCCAGCAGTTTGCGGGTATCCGCGTCCTGCGCATTCTGCGCCGCCATGTGGTAAAAGTGTTCCGCGTCCCGCTCCATGTTTTCGGCTTCTTCACGAATCCTGTCCAATGACAGAGTCTCTGCCAACCAGACCGGACGACGGGCATAAAAGCCCGCGACATGTTCGCGCCGGATCAAGGGAATAACCTCGCCGAACCGGGTCTGGTGAAGGTCGATCAAGGCACGGCGGTGACCATCCTCTTCGACTGCCATGCCCTCAAAAACCTTGGCAGTGTCCGGGTAGTCAGACCGCAGGCGTTCCGCGTAGCCGCGATATATTCTTGCGTCGTCTTCCTCTGACGAAATGGCCAAGGCCAGAATTTCTTGTTCTGTCAGGTCCCGAAACCGGCGACGACTTCCCATGTACAGCATGGCAGCACCCTCTTTAGAATGATTCCAAACTATGCCACTCGGCAAAAACCTCAAGGCCATATGCACGGCCACGTCCATTCTGCCGCAGGCGTCCAAAGGATCTTGATTTTCGTTCCAAAGCACTCCAGTATAAAACTGAACGGTTTAGTTTACTTTGGACGGAGCACAACATGACCCGCATTCTCCTGCCGCTTGCCACTGCCTGCGCCCTGCTCGCCGGGCCGGGCTTTGCCGATGTCGGTCCGGTCTTCTTGCCGGATTTCACCTTTCCCGCCCCGTCTCCGCACCCAGATGTGTCCACTCAGGGCTGCACGACGACGCACCCTTGCAAATGACGTGGCGCCTTTCTTGCCCAAACTGAACCGGTCGGTTTATAACTGCCCGGCAAGGGGAGGGCTGAAATGTCCACACAGGCAACCGTCCGCAAAGGGCGCAAATTCGACCAGGTCATCGACGGCGCGCGGGATATATTTCTGCGCGACGGTTTTGAAGGCGCCAGCGTCGATGAGATTGCCCGCGAAGCGGGAGTCTCTAAGGCCACCCTCTACAGCTATTTCCCCGACAAGCGCCTGTTGTTCATCGAGGTCGCCAGCGCGCAATGCGGACGGCAGGCCGATGAGGCCGTGCTGTCGATCGACACGTCGCGCTCCCCGCGCGAAGTTCTGTCGCAAGCCGGACACAAATTCCTGGGCTTTCTCTACTCCGAGATGGGGCAACGCATTTTCAAGATTTGCCTGTCGGAATCCGAACGCTTTCCGGACCTTGGGCAACAGTTCTATCAAAGCGGTCCGATGATCATGCGCCGGGTGATGGTCGATTATCTGTCCTCCGCCCGCGCCCGGAATGAATTACAGGTTGATGACATCGATCTTGCCGCCGACCAGTTCGCCGAACTATGCAAGGCAGATCTGTGGCCGAAACTGCTGTTTGGCATCCAGTCGACGGTGACCGAGGCGGAAATCACGCGGGTTGTGGATGGCGCTGTCGACACCTTCATGGCACGTTACGGGGTGTGACATGCGCCCCGGCGGGCGCGCCGGGGAGAACTGATGAAGACCGTTTCCGAGAATACCTGTTTTGGCGGCGTGCAGGGTGTGTACACGCATACGTCCAAATCCTGCGCCTGCGACATGACCTTTGGCCTCTTCCTGCCCGAAGAGGCGACTTATGGACCGGTGCCCATGTTGTGGTATCTGTCTGGCCTGACCTGCACGCACGAAAACGCCATGGTAAAGGCGGGCGCACAGGGCTGGGCCGCCGAACAAGGCATCGCGTTGATTTTCCCCGACACCTCGCCCCGCGGCGAAGATGTGGCCGACGATGAGGCCTATGATCTGGGCAAGGGTGCAGGCTTTTACGTTAACGCCACACAGGACCCGTGGAAGCGACATTTCCGCATGTGGGACTATCTGGCCGAGGAATTGCCCGCATTGGTCACAGACAACTTTGCGCTCGACATGGAGCGGCAGGCGATCACCGGCCATTCCATGGGCGGTCACGGCGCGCTGACACTAGCGATGAGCCTGCCGGGACGCTTTGTCTCTGTCTCCGCCTTTGCGCCCATCGCGCACCCCACCGCCAGCGATTGGGGCCGCAAACAGTTTGCGGCCTATCTGGGGGCCGACGACTCCACCTGGACCCCACATGATTCCACGCTGCTCATGCGCGACGGGGGCTTTGACGGGCCGGTCTTGATCGATCAGGGCGCAGACGATCAGTTTTTTGATCTACTCAAACCGGAGTCGCTGGCAGGGACCATGGCCGCGCGTCGGCAGGACGGCACTTTCCGGATGCAGAAGGGCTATGATCACAGCTATTTCTTTGTCTCGACCTTCATGGAAGACCATGTTGGATTTCACGCAGAGGCACTCCATGGCTGACCCCGCCCCGGGCTTGTTCCGGGACCTCTCCCCAGCAGGAACTGGGTCACATCCGTGGCGCGTGCTGCAATGACCCTTTACATCGACGCAGACGCCTGCCCGGTCAAAGCCGAGGCCGAAACTGTCGCCACCCGGCACAAGGTGCCGATGATCCTTGTCGCCAACGGCGGG
>TARA_R100000789_G_scaffold2971_7_pt1 | contig 26458 bp, 22 predicted proteins | sample TARA_R100000789 | Tara Oceans TARA_R100000789 (sample SAMEA2623403) | marine metagenome | biome: marine biome (ENVO:00000447); feature: mesopelagic zone (ENVO:00000213); material: "saline water (ENVO:00002010), including plankton (ENVO:xxxxxxxx)" | depth 450 m
GTATTCTCAATATCTCGTAATCGTTTCCTGCAGATTCAACAGGATTCGTGTCGCAGTCATCCAGGTCGCAATGTCTAATGGTGAAATTTCAGTCGGCACAGGAGCCAAACCGACTTGCACAACCTGAGCGGCTGCTTCGGGATGTTGCTCGTAATACGTCTTAGCTTCGTGAAGTTGTGCAAGCACGACGGATTGCTCTTCATCAGAAATTGATCGTGCCAACGCTTGATTCCAAGCCCAGTCCAGTCGCTCAGTTTCACTCGTGATCTCTGTTTGCAGAATCTTCTGAGCAAACACACGAGCGGCTTCGACATAAGTCGGATCGTTTAATAAGACCAGTGCCTGAATCGGCGTATTCGAACGTTCCCGACGGGCAGTGCACTCTTCACGAGCGGGGGCATCAAAAGCGAGCAGGCTCGGATGCAGGAACGTTCGTTGCCAATGGGTATAAACTCCACGTCGATATTGGCCCTCTCCAGCAGAAGCCTGATAAGTTCGCTTTGGAAAATTCAGTTGCGCCCAATAGCCAGCGGGTTGATACGGTTTGACACTCGGCCCGCCAACATCCAGATCGAGTAACCCACTGATCGCAAGCGCGTTATCTCGAATCATCTCGGCATCGAGTCGCCAGCGGGACTGACGGGCATACAACCGATTGAACGGATCCTGTTTTCGCAGTTCTGGAGTCGCTTGAGATTGCTGGCGATACGTTTGCGAGGTGACAATCAATTTGACGAGATGCTTCACATCCCAACCACTCTCGATAAATTCCTGTGCAAGCCAGTCCAGCAATTCCGGATGAGAGGGCGACTGTCCCTGTGCTCCTAAATCATCCACATTGGGTGAGAGCCCCTGTCCAAAAAATAACATCCAGATCCGATTCACGAAAGTTCGTGCAACAAGCGGGTTCCGGGCATCAACCAGCCAATTCGCCAGATCAAGCCGATTCAGGCGTTCCGACTTCTCCACAACAGGCGTCAGGAATTTCGGAACGGAAGGAGTGACAATTTCTCCGCTATCGTTCATCCAGTCCCCGCGAGGCAATACACGCATTTCCCGAGGATCTGTTGCCTTCGTTGCCAATGTTGTCAGGATCGAAGCTTCCAACCTCGTCAGTTCTTTCCGCAGTTGATTCAGGGAATCACGTTCTGTTTTGAGCAGAGGGGTTTGCTGACGAAAATATGCCAGCAGTTTTTCTTGCGATTCGGCTGAATTTCGCTCTTCACTCTTCAGCAGTGCAAGAATTGAGGCTTCGGGAAATGAGAGTTTATCACTCAGTTTCTCTGAGGACGTCGCTGAAAATCGAAATTTTCCCAGTGTATGCGAAGTCCCATGATTTTGAATGATTTCGATGACAAGTTCCGAATCCTTCTCCGATGCAAACTGCCCAGGGTTCTCAATCACCAGGACAACATGATTGCGTTGCCCTGTTTGCGGAAGGATTGCCCAGCCTTTTTGATTCTCTGCCAAATTCTCAGCCGGGAAACTCTGTTGAGAATGTGAGGCAAAAGAACGACTCCATTTCACAGACTTCCCATTAATACTTGCATTGATCGCATTCACCACAAAGTTCCCATTGCCGGCTCGCCCAGGCCCCTTATTAGGTAGGGTATCATCGGGCAATATCTCAATGCGCAGGGCTGTCATTGGAGTGAGGGATTGCTCGAGCGGGACAACAATCTGATACACATCTTTGTCTGGAGATTTTCCGGAAGCCAGAATTGTTCCTTCGTCGTCAATCGTTAACGTTGCCCCACCTTGCGAGGTTGCTGAGGTTGGCGAAAGGTTATCCCAGAGATCTGCTTCTTCGAGCGATTGTGCCTGCCAGTTCTCAAAAGCCTTTTGCAATTCGGGGGACTCTTTCTGATATTCCTGCTCCGCTGCGGCAACTTTTGATTTCAAATTATCCTGCTGATCTTTCTGCTCAGGTGTCGGCACAGGAAGTTGTTCGATATGCCTGGCTCCGGATACAATCCCCAATTCTTTGATATCCGCAAAAAAAGCTGCAAAGCTGTAAAAGTCTTTGATCGAATAGGGATCGAATTTGTGATCATGGCATTCTGCACAGCCGACGGTTGTTCCCAGCCAGACCGTTCCCAGTGTCCGCACACGATCGGCTGCGTATTTCGCCAGATATTCCTTCGGCTGCACACCACCCTCGCCGGAAGCACGGTTGAGACGGTTATATGTGGAAGCAACCTTCTGTTCCAAAGTAGGATTTGGCAGTAAATCGCCAGCCAGTTGTTCAATCGTAAATTGATCGAACGGCTTATTCTCATTGAAGGCACGAATCACATAATCACGATACGGCGATACTGATCGTTCCTGATCGCCATGATATCCGAGCGAGTCTGCATACCGCACAAGATCGAGCCAGTACATCGCCATCCGTTCCCCGTAGTGGGGAGAAGCCAGCAGTTTCTCGACCCATTTTTCGTAGTCTTGTGCGGTATGCGATTCTTCAAAAGTATGTACATCCTCTGGATTTGGTGGCAGACCTGTCAAATCGAAACTCAATCGCTTCAACAGGACACGAGGTTCTGCCTGACTGGAAAACTGATACCCCTTTTCCTTCAACCTTGCAGCAATAAAGGCATCAATCGGATGCTCATTCTTCTCCTGTTCAGGAGGAGTAACATCTGCCAGCGGTTGAAACGACCAGTGCGATTCAAAGACGGCTCCTTCCCGAATCCATTGTTTCAACAACGTGATCTGCTCTGAACTTAATGGTTCCCCATGTTCAGACGGGGGCATGATTAAATCGTGATCTTCACTGACGATGCGAGCAATCAACTCACTCTTTTCAGGATGTCCTGGATCAATAGCACGATATCCTCCACGATCCAGAATGGCATCCTCGCCAACATCCAGACGGAGTTCAGCTTCCCGAGTGCTCGCATCCGGGCCATGGCAGGCATAGCAGTTGTCAGAAAGAATCGGGCGAATATCACGATTGAACTGGATTGGATTTTCCGCCTGAGCCTGCTGAATCGATGAAAAGGCCAGAAGTGTCGCCGGAAGTAATGTCGACAAATGAAACTGGAGTGGTTTCATGACAGACCTCGAAATTGTTTTCATAAATTGAATCACAACAACCCTCACCATACACAGACAAAATTACATACTTTGATTATAAAAGAACTCAGGCTGAGTTCAAAGTCGGTGGAGTTGATCCAGAAATTGATTTCCCGATATGATTCGTTATGAGAGAGAGAGAATTAACAAACTGTGATCCATCTACTTTGAATGAACGTGGAAGTTGTCGATGCACAAATATGTAATCATGGGAATGCCCGGCTGTGGTAAAGGAACGCAGTCTGAAATCATGTGCAAGCGCTTCAGCCTCGTGCATATCAGTGTGGGAGATATTCTCCGCTGGAATATTAAAAATCACACGAAAATGGCCGCCCGGATTAAGCGGCTGATGAGTACCGGTCGACTGATCCCGGATGAATTTGTCGAAAACATCGTGCAGCATCGCTTGCAGGAGCACGACTGGAATTACGGCTTCATGCTCGATGGATTTCCTCGCAATGAAGCTCAGGCGGAGTTTTTTCTGGAAAGCTACGATATCGATGCCGTCATTTATATCGATGTCCCTGCTCCACTGATTATTGAGCGGCTTGGTTCCAGGCGTGTCTGCGGCAATTGTGGAGCAACTTATAATCTCGTTTCCGCGCCTCCTAAGGTGGCCGGCATCTGCGATGCCTGTGGCAGCAAAGAATTAATCCGTCGCCCGGACGATAATGAAGTCGCAATCCGCGAACGATTACTCGACTACGAAGAAAAAACACTTCCTGCTCTAAACCTGTTCCGCCGCAAAGAACTGGTGATCACTGTGCGAGGCGACCGCCCGATCAATGAAGTTCAGGCTGATATTCAACGCGATCTGAATCTGGCTAAATACCGAATTAAGTCATAATGAAAAAAATCCCGACAGGAAGTAATCGATCCTGTCAGGAATTTTTTGATTGTTAGCTTCAAACTCTAAAGCTGATTTTCAGTGTGGAAGACAGATATTATTTTGAACTGCCTTCCATAATTGAGTATCTCAAAATCGCAGCCGCAGGGCGTGTCAATTTTTCAGCGGGCACTGTTAAAACTGAACCACCGGCTCGAAGCGTTTTGACAATCGCCAGGTTCATCATCTTACGTTCATCCCGATTCGGAACGCGATTGGCGTGCGAATCTTTAACCAGCAATGTTTCGACCTGCCCCTGTTCAGCTGCCTGAACGATTGAATCGAGATCATCGATCCCCTGCCCTTCAGGTCCGGCAGCGTGAAATCTTTCCAAAGCAGTATTTCGTTGCACGGCAAAGTGAGGCTCAACCACCGGCCAGGATTTCTTGTGGAGCTGATCTGCATCGAGGCGATCGGGATTTCCGCTTACTGGCTCTTCCAGCAAAGTGTTGTAGTCACAGGCTTCTTTGAAAATCGGGAACAGATAGTCGACACCAGCGAAGATCAATGGTCGTCGTTCGCTTCCCAGATAGGAACTCAAAGCCCGATTGATATGTCGAAAATACTGCAGAATTTCGTCCTGCTTTTTCACATCGAGATCACTTCCACCATGTCCATGAAACATGGCCGCGGTGCCACTCGCAGACGTACTGTGCTGCTGCAGACTGCTGACATATTCATCAATATTCAGAGCAGAACGTAAATCTTTCGGTAACTCATCGGGATGCAATTCCACAATGCTGGTTTTCGTTCCCTGAAACAGCCGCACATCATTTTGACTGACACTCAGCAGATAATACTGACCGTCATCCTGCAGTAATTCACAAAGAGGTTTGAGTGTGTAAAACTCTTCACAGGTACAGATTGAAGGAACCGAAACCGGAATCCGCCACCTTTGAATTTTATCACCATCCAGAAAAACAGCTAACCCATCACTCTGATGCTGCCACCAGTCATCATCATTTTCCCACGCATGCAGTTCTTTAAGCTGTTTGATGAATTTCTCTCCAGCTGAGCCGGCTTCTTTAATTTTCTCTTCGACTTCACTCAGGATATTTTTAAAACGGATTCGGTTCTGCAGAACTTCCCGACCTGCCCTTTCCGTTGGTATATAGACTGAGAGCAAAGCATGACCATCCTGCTCAGCAAGTTCCGTAAGATCATTATTAGTAAACTTGTCCATTATTATCATCTCCTCACATTCCTGAGTTTTCGCCGACTTTGCCGCTTTGTTGCGTGCACGTCTTCAAAATCTGGCTCCAAATGTAATTAAGCGAATCCGTAGATAAAGTCAGAATCGTAAAACGATTCACTAATTGGATACGCATTCATAATATGAACGTGCAATCGGTATGCCGTTTTATCATTTGCCTTTATTCGCAGCAGAATTCTCCATATCTGATTTTCAAATCGGTTGCTCATCATGCAACATGGTCTATGAGTTACCTGTTTAAACCAGAATCATTTCTCAATTTTCGAGAGCCTAGTCGATTGTTGCAGGATTTCCATCTTTGAAACGTTTGACCAAATCTCAGTGAATTGCCATCATTATTTCTGCAGGCCATTCGTTATCGATTGATCCAATTCCATGCTGCTCGTTCGAGCCCATCAGATTTGAAGGTCCAAATGAATATAAAATCTACTGGCAAATGGCTTTTTGCGTTCTCAATGCTGTTCACTTTCCTGGTGTTTTCAGTTGCGAAGGCCCAGTCGACATCTGATGAGAGCGCACGCTTGCAGAAATGGCTGGAACGATTTCCCCAAGCCGATACCAACTCTGATGGAATTCTTACGCTGGAAGAAGCTCGCAAGTTTCGGGATCAGTTGCAAAAAAGCCGCACGGAAAAGGCAGTTGCAGCTTTCGCCCCCACTCATAGAAATATGGTCTATGGTCCCGATGTACGAAACCAGCTGGACTTGTGGCTGGCAGAAAGCAAAGAACCTACGCCTTTAATTATCTATATTCATGGCGGCGGTTTCGTTGCAGGCAGCAAAGAAAAAGTCTCTCCTGAATTTGTTCGAGAGGCACTCAAGCGAGGTTTTTCAGTTGCATCGATTAATTATCGCTTCGTAACTCAGGCCATGTTCCCGGCTCCTCAACACGATGGCGCTCGAGCCGTGCAATTTTTGAAGCATCATGCAGAAAAGTATAATCTCAACCCTGATCAATTCGCGGTTTTTGGTGGTTCAGCCGGAGCCGGGATTTCGATGTGGATTGGCTATCACGACGACTTGGCCAATTCCAGCGAGAAAGACCCGATCTTACGGGAATCGTCTCGGGTAGCAGCCGTGGGATCAATTGGTGGACAATCGAGTTACGATCCCTTCGTGATACGAGAATGGATCGGCGGACAGGCTCACGCTCATCCTTCCATTTATCTCTGCTATCGCGTTGTTTCCCTACAGCAACTGGCAAATCCGCAGTTACAGCCATTGTATGATGATGTTTCCGCGATCAAACATGTTACTCGTGACGATCCTCCCACCTTCATGTTTTATGGCGAAGCCGATGAACCTCTACCACCGAATGCAAAACCCGGGCAGGGCATTCACCATCCGATATTCGGTCATAAACTGAAGGAAAAACTGGATGAGGCAGGGATTAAGTCCGAATACCGACATGTCTCCACGGATGGACGAGACATGGTCACTCCCCTGCTCGATTTCTTCGAAGAACAGTTTCTGACAGTTGAGCAATAAAAAATTGGGCAAAAGACTGATTAGCTACAGCACAATTCTTTGATAAGTTTGCTGTAAAGATTGGTTCCTTTTTCGAGTTGGTCAATCGCAATCCACTCATCGTCGGTATGAGCTTGCACGATATCCCCAGGTCCACAAATGATCATTCGTTTCAATTCGCCAAACATAGCCGCATCGCTGGCATAACTGACTGTTTTCGCTTTCTCCTGACCTGTGTAACTGAGCATTTGTTGAATGTGAGGAGCGTCGGCGGGAACAAAAAATGGTGGAGCAGCATGATCAATCTCCAGGATCAGACCATTCATCTCAGCAGCGGCTCGAACCCGATCCATCAATTTTTCGATCGGCTGATCAGGCATTGGGCGAAAACTGACCGTACACACACTGCGTTCCGGTGCAATGTTTGAGGCATAGGTAAAATCGTTAATTCCAATGTTCCAGCTGATGAGTGGAGGATCGAAGGCGTCATGAGACCAGGTCGGATCCGTCAATGTCTCCTGATAGATTTCATACATTGTGTTCAGAAACGGGATCATCTTCACATTGGCATTGATTGCTTCGAGAGTACTGGAATGGCCCGCCCGTCCCTTTGAAGTCGCTTGAAATACATAAATCCCCTTATGGGCATGCACGACATTCAGTAATGTTGGCTCTCCGATGATCGTGAGGGGTTGTTGATCGACCAGTTGCCGAAAAAGTGCAGAGTTTTTCGAGACATGCTCTGCGCCTACAAAACCCAACTCTTCATCAGCAGTCACGATTACCGAAAGAGGAGCCTGCAGATTATGCTCTGCAAATTTTTCCGCAGCTGCCAGAAAGCAAGCCAATGACCCCTTCATATCGCAACTGCCTCGAGAATAAATGCGGTCGGCTGTCTGATGAAATTCAAAAGGCCCGGCCTCGGAATAACTCCAGGAATCAACTGGGACGACATCGGAATGGGCACAATAGAGGACTCCGCCCGAGCCAGTTCCGCGTGTCGCAATCAGGCTGACCTTTTCAATCCCTTTTCCATCCCGGTAGGTCTGCTCCTCAATCAAAAACCCCTGGTTCTGTAATATTTGCCGGATCACATTACTGACTGGGCGGTTGGAATTCGCACTGACGGAGGGAATTCTCACTAAACCCCCCAGAATACTTATTGCCCGACTTAACATCTCCCAGCCTACCTGTTCTGTTTGTTTTGCAGTGATAAATTCGGCATAGATGGAATAATCGTCATGATTTTACATCCGAGCGGCAAATTTGCGCAAGTCGATCGACCCCTATAACCGATACCACTGATAAGACCGGACTATTTCCGGACGCTGCGCGCTTTGCCGCGAATGGAAGCGTCCAGAACCAGTTCGATTATGACAAAGCAATCATACTCACTCCAGTGTGGCGTCTGACAGATGAATGACACAATTGACTGCAGCTTGTCGAAACGCGTGCTCGGGCATTCTCGCCTGTTGTTAATCGTGTGGCTCGGCTTAGCTTACTTACCTCCTGCATACGCGCAGCAACCGCCTCAGGTGGTGCCAGCGTATGGAGATTATCCCGAGGGGTATGATCCGCGCGGGGGAATCCAGCAAGTCCAGCTTCCTCAACAGCGACAGTATTACGAATATCTCCCGCCTGGGCGAGGCTGGGATGATTACAGGGAGTCTGCGCTCGATCGCTTGCTTAAGCAGACCGCTCAGCAAACCTACGGAAAATTCGAATATCTGAACTGGGCAATTTCCGATCCTGGCAATGACATCATCGGGGCTCCAGGTAAGCGCTTAAATGAAGGCCTTGGATTCAGCGAACCTGCCTATATCGATGGATTTCGAGCCTCTCAGATTGTTGGATTCGAAACACTGTATCCCATTCGTAATCCAAATCTTTTTCCTGCTCCCGGAAACAAGGTTCTCATTCAGATTTGGGAAAGTAACGAGTTTGAACTGACTGAAGCGATTGGCGGAGATGACCCTATTCAGGGAACTGTAGGCGTAAATGATTTCACAAACGACATCGATGTTTTTCCCCGACTGACCAACGAGCAGAAACTCAACTTTTTCAGTGGCCTGGATGACACGAATCTGCTGGTCCCGTCAACAGGAACTCCAGCCGATCCATCTCAGGTTGCTGTCTTGACTGTCGGGCAGCTGGCCAATAGCCAGCAGCTTCAACTCGATAACAACAATGGCTTCCGTGGAGTCGTTGGGATCAATACGACATTCGGAGCCTTGGAAACAAGTTTCTTCTCGCTGGATCGAGCCAAGACTGGTCTGGAATTCGTCCCATTACCGAACAACCTTCTGGGAATTCCCGGTGCTGCCATCACTGCTGCCATAGCAGACCCGATGGTCATTCCGGTTCTCGTGAATGGGCAGATGGCTCCGGATGTTTTCGATTCCGCAGGAAACCTTATCACAGACAGCAATAACTACTTTCTGATTTTTAATGACTCCTATAAATTAATGTATGAATCAGAAGCGTGGGGATTCTCTCCGAATGTATTGTGGACATTCCGCGAACGTCCCGATCGATACAAAATTTCAACAATGCTTGGATTCCAGTACTTCGATTTCCGCGAACAAATGCGGCAGCAGGGTCGATTTACACAGACACCAACCAATCCCTTCAATCCGTTCTATGTATACGACAACGAATTACAGGACGGCAACGCAGCCACCGATGACAGCCTGACTTCAACAATCGATTCCGTCACAGAAAACCGTGTCATGGGTCCGACAGTTGGTATTCGAACAGAAGTCGGAGATGAACGACTGTCTTTCGGACTGGATACCAAACTGATGTTGGGTGTGAACACTTACGAAGCTGAAGTCGGAGTGGATGACCTTCTGTTTGTCGGAGATGACAACTTCACCTCAATTGGAACAACCGATTTTGCAGCTGGTTTCGATATGGTGCTTGATGCCAAAATTAAACTGGTGGATCACGTCACTCTGACTGCTGGTTACAACTTCATGTGGTTTTCTGCCATCACACGTCCAAAGGACAACATCAACTACAATGTGATTGCAACTCCAACAGGCGTGACCGTACCTACGGGAACCGTCAATCCCGGTCCCGACTTCACTTATCAGAATGATGTGACTGTCATTAAAGAGACATCCACACTGAGCCTGAGTGGACTTTCTGTCGGTGTATTAATCGACTGGTAATCGTATCACTCTCGACCAGTAATCAAGCGGCTGATCCTTTTGAATTCCGGATGATCAGCCGTTTCACAGCATTCGAGTAGAATCGATTCGACTGTTGTTAAAGCCATGCCTGCATTCGACATGCGTGTGAATGCGACATCCCGGTCGATTTGATTCTGACTTTCGATCGCATCAACTGGCAGCAGGACTTCATAGCCCAGCGATTGCAGATCGTAAGCTGTCTGTAAAATGCAGACATGGGCTTCAATGCCGGTCAGAATCACACGGAAACGGCCATCCTCTCTTTCACCTGCTGCGGGAAGTTCCAACACTTCCACACTGCTGAACCGCTTTTTCGCGGCAGGGGAATCGATAAATTCTGATATCGATGCGACCGTAACCCCCAATCCCTGAGGATATTGCTCGGTCGCCAAAATGGGAATTCCCAACACCTGAGCTCCTTTTAAGAGCAGGCGACTTCGTGACAGCAACTTTTCAGCTTGTGGAATGGCAGCCGTCAGCTTTTCCTGAAGATCAACCACGATCACCAGACATTGCGAAGCATCAGTCAACTGAGGATTACGAAGATAAGGCATGGATTTGGTTGAGGGTTAAGGGTTGAACGTTGAGAGTATTTATGACTCATACTGTATCAACGTGCTACAACAACCAACAACCAACCCTCAACCACTTAAGTCCGATATAGTGAAGGCACACGTGGCCGCTTTGATTCATTCGCATCCCAAGTATGCCGATCATCTTCTGAAGCCCAGGGAAGAGGTTGATCGTGGGGAATTTCTTCTGATGGACCAGAATGCAGGAAGAAATTCACGCCGTCTTTGGTGGCGAAGAATCGCTGGAACCAGAGCATTTTCTGTACATGCTCGTTGGGTGCCAGTAGATGGATTTCAATGCCCCGATCGAAGCAGTCCAGCAACATTCCAAAGAACCCACTCGGAACATACTTCACAGGTTGCATGGCAAAAGAGATCGACTCCCGCTTTTCCATCTCCACCTGACGACTGACGGTCTCCCGAAGCAAGGCCAGGTCGGCTCCATCCCAGATTTCAATCGGTCCCATATCCAGGACAATGGTGTTTCCCTCTTCGTGAAGACTGATCCGTTGTCGTTTTTTGCGTGGCATACCACTTTCCCATTCTGCAGCAGTGTTTTGAACATGTGTCAGACAAGACCAAAACGAAAATGCAACAGTTGGGCCAAGTGATGGATTCTCTATGCAATGAACACTACATACGAGACCTAAGTGCAACACTCAGAATGAGTTAGATGATTCTCTTTCTTTTCCAGGTGGATAAATTGTAATCCAACCATGTTGAATTATGGAAACATAAACACCCCCTGGTGTTGAGAGTTCGCAACACTGGCATCAAGCATGTTGCATTGGTACAGCAGGGAAAATCGATGAAATTGACAGCCTTATTCATGCAACCAGTCAGGTATGATTTCATAATCAACAATGACGACACGATGGTCACTGGAATGACTATCCACCGTATGACAGCGCATAGGTTTCAAACGTGGCGTTGTCCATAGTTGATCGATTCGCACAACCGGGAAATTGCTGGGGAAAGTAGAACCCCATCCCACACCAACCTCTCGAAAGGATTCCTGCATAAATTCTGGCATGAGTTCGAAAATGCCATCACCTGCGACGGCATTGAAATCTCCTCCGATGATCACATTATCTGCGGCATCAAATTCCGGAAGAGAGTTTAAGATGGCATTAAATTGTTCTCGCTGAGCAATTCGATGCTGCGTGTAAGACTGCCAGCAATCACTTTGCCAGAGTTCATACCGAAAAGGGGGGGAGTAGAGATGAATGGGAGCTAACAGAATGCTCTCTGTGCCGTTCTGTGTTGGAATCAATGTGGTTGCCGCCATGCCAAATCTCTGATGTTTATTTTCCAGTGAAATCTGCTTCATGGGATATTTGGACAAGATCGAAATGTCATTCCCTCTCAAAGAAAATCCTCCCTCTCCAAACAGATGCACACGGACGTCATCGAGTTCATTAACTGTGAGAGTTTCCTGAATCAGCACGATATCGGGCTCGTACCTTTTCAGATCCAGCAGTGCAGAGGGCAGATGACGGCAGTTATGGGAGATGATTCTCAGAGACTGGTCACCAGGTAGCCGAACTGTTGGCGGAGTGCGATGAGTGATCTCTCGGAGAAACGCATCAGGAGTATCGGAAGCAATATACGTCACTAACAGAAATGGGAGAGATACAAGAAAAAAATGCCTTCCAGAGAACAAACCAATTATGAGCACAAGAACAACAGGGGGAAATGTCCAGACCCAGACAGGAAACACCGTCAAAGCTAACCAGGCATCAGGACGTACCCCATACGGAATACTAAGAGCGGTTGCGTAGCCGATTGAAAAAAGCATTGAAATCCAGAAAAACCATCTGACTGGTTCCCTGCTTTCTTCATTCAGTAGATGTTTTGCAGATTCTTCCATGAACTCTGGCTATGAGAAATTAATTGGCAAGTCTGAAGATTACCAAATCAGGAATCGTATGAGTAGATCGAATTCTTGTGCGTCCAACCAATTCGATGCTTGTTAACCGCAAATTTATCTGAGCGTTTCCTGAATCGCTGCGATCGTCACCTCACAGAGTTCATCGATCCGATTTTCAGGCATCGCAATTGCAGGCATAAGGACGATCACATCACCCAGCGGACGGATGATGACGCTACGCTTTCTCGCAGCCAGGATCACCTGATATCCAATTCTTCTGACAGATTCGAACGGGGTTCGGGAATCGCGATCCTGAACCAGTTCAATCCCCGTCATAATCCCCTTCTGCCGAATTTCCCCCACATGGGGATGATCATTCAGCACCTGCAGACGTTCCTTAATACAGGCTGAGATTTTCTGGACGTTCTCCAGCACATTGTTGTCCCGAATCAATTTCAGATTCGCCAGCGAAACAGCAGAAGCCAAGGCATTTCCCGTATAAGTATGCCCATGATAAAACGTCTTCCCTTCCTGAGGTTTCCCCAGAAATGCATTGTAGATTTCTGAGGTTGTCAGAGTCACCGCCAGTGGCAGATATCCGCCGGTGATTCCCTTGGCCAGGCACAGAATATCCGGCTCGACCTGCTCATGTTCACAAGCGAACATCGTCCCGGTTTTTCCGAAACCGACCGCAACTTCATCTGCAATGAGAGGAATATCGTATTTCGCAGTCACTTCGCGGACACGCTTCAGGTAGCCAGGTTCATGAACCAGAATTCCCGCTGCTCCCTGGACAAGGGGCTCGATAATAAACGCTGCAATTCTCTCATGATGTTCTGCAATTGTCGATTCAACGGCTGCAAAACAATGCTCGATCCAACTCGATCGATCATGCCTTTCCGGAAGTCGAAACGTCACTGGACAGGGAACTGTCAGAGTGTCGAATAGCATGTTGGCGAATGGTTTGTGGAAAGCTTCGACTCGTCCGACAGAAACCGAGCCGAAAGTATCGCCGTGATAGGCTTCGTCCATCCGCACAAATAGCGTTTTTCCCTGAGTCGCCCCCGGCTTTTGCACATGATATTGAACCGCCATTTTCAAAGCCGCTTCGACAGCCGTGGCTCCCGCATCGGAAAAGAAAACGTGCTCCAGTTTCCCCGGCGCAATGCATGTCAATTCGTGAGCCAGTTCAATGGCGGTCGGCGTGGACCCACCCAGTAATGTCGTATGAGCGATCTTCTTGAGTTGATCCGAAATTGCCGAATCCAGTTCCGGTACACAGTGTCCATGCACATTGCACCATAACGAGGAGATACCATCGAGGTATCGACGTCCTTCAATATCGAACAGATCGAAACCCTGCCCCGACTCGATTATCGGAGCCCCCTCTTCCACCCAGGCGGACATCGCAGTGAAAGGATGCCAGAGGTGCCGATTGTCCCAGTCTCGTAATTTTGAACTCATTTTGCTCCTCGCTCACAACCACATCGCGCAATCAGCCAGACGGCTTTTATTGATTCCGACAAATTGATTTTCGAGGTCCCTACTTCCCGATCGACAAACACTATCGGCACCTCAGTAAATGTGGCCCCTGCCTGAGCGCATCGATACAGCAACTCTTCCTGAACCGAATAGCCCTGAGAGCGGAACCTGGAGAAATTGATTTTCCGCAACAGATCACATCGATAGGCCCGATAACTTCCGCTGCAATCGCGAGTTTTCAGACCGAGCCAGAATCGTGACCAGACATTGATCGCTTTGCTCATGAACTTCCGCTTCAAAGGCCAGCCTTGAACACCTCCCGAAGCGACATACCGGGAACCAATCGCCACATCCGCCTGCTGATCATCGAGAGCGGTCAGCAGATCGATAAAATACTTAGGATCGTGACTGAAATCGGCATCGAGATTGATGAGAATGTCGTATCCTCGTTCGAGGGCCTGCTGAAATGCATGAATGGTGGCAGTCCCTAATCCGCGTTCGTTGTAACGATGCAAAGCATGAATGGCAGGATCAGCCTGATCTCGCTCATCGGCCAGATCGCCCGTACCATCTGGAGAGTTGTCATCAACAATCATGATGTCCGCTTGCGGCAACGTTTCACGAATCGTAGTCAGCAATCGACCGAGATTCTCTCGCTCATTGTAAGTACAGATCGTGACCACAATCCGCTCGGAAGCAGATTTCGGAGAATTTAGGGAATGTTCTTCGGACAACGAATACACCTTGGAAGGAATGAAACGATAGGACAAAAGCGGAAAGCCGAGAACGGAAAGCGGATATTTACTTTCACCTCTCCCCTCTAATCTCTCACCTTTTAAAGCGAATCTTTTGGTTTTAGGACGTCTGAAACAAGGCACTCAGGAATGTTTTCGGAGAAATCGGCAGGAAAACTCGCGAATCGATTGCGGTCAGGAGGGGTGATGGCTCAGAATCGGCTATGGAACCACAAGAATTACAATCAAAACGCTGGATCGTCGGCCTGCTTTCGCTGTCATTTTTGACAGCATTCGTCGTCCTCTGGCTGATGGATGACTCAAAACAAGCTGTCTTGGGAGCAATGATACGCGTCGGCACGATGCTGGGAGCGTTCTGGCTCGCCATTCCGGTGATGGTGCGTCATCCCAAAATCCTGAAACGGCTTCCCTGGTATCTGCTCCTCGCCATGGTCATGCTGATTGCCTTTATTAAACAATTTGTACTAATAATACCCTTGTTTATTACATTAGCTCTGCTAACAATGTTCGCAGGTCGCAAGCCTCCTCAATAAAATCGCACAGTATTTATCGTAATCGATTATATAATAGTAGACATGTCTGAATATTCTCGCCCCAGCAGTTCTGATTCTGATGATGAAGGTAAACGTCAAAGCACAACATCCCGCCTCTACGAAGAAATGATTCAGCTGATTGAATCGGGAGAGTGGGAAGTAGGTGGTTCGATTCCGAGTGAACGAACCCTGATGCAGCAGTTTCAGGTCAGCCGAATTGCCGTGCGCGAGGCTCTTTCGATGCTGCGAGCTTTGGGAGTCCTTGATATTTCGCACGGTCGCAGCACAACTGTGCGGAAAATGAGCAGCGAAACACTGGCGAAACTATTTCCCCTGATGCTCTCCATGGAGGGTGAACAGTCGCTGACGCATGTATTTGAAGTTCGTTGCGGTCTCGAACTGCAAACCGCTCGACTGGCGGCTCAAAAGCGGACGGCTGACAACCTGAATCGTCTAACCGACCTGGCTCAAAAGTTCGATTCCTTCGATACCGATACCCCCGAGTCGATCGAGTCCGACCATCAATTCCACGTTCAAATAGCTAAAGCAACCGGCAATCCCTTATTCTGGGTGCTGCTCAACGTGCTGGGCTCCTATGTGAAATTTGCTCAGCGAGAAAGTGGTAAACACGATCCCGAACAACATCGCCGCGCTTCCCAGGCCCACTATGAAATTCTACAGGCCATCACCGATCGTGACCCCATCCGCGCTCAAGCCTGCATGGAACGGCATCTCCGAGATGCCCATCACGTTTCCAATCTTTGAGATATACCAGCACGAAGCGCAAGCGAGTGAGTGAGTCCTTTGATATTAAACACACTCGCTTGCGCTTCGTGCTTGTATTTGTCATTTGAAATCCCAACTCACAGCTTCTCGAAATATCGCAGGAAATCCCGCTCCATCTCTTCGAGTTCGCAATCGAAAGATTCTTTGAAATCGTTGATTCGTTCCAAAGCCGAATATCGATGCATGGGATCCCGGTCAGCAATCTTCTGCAGATATTTTGTGTATTGCACGCCGCGTGTTTCCATCAGAAAAAAAGTTAGTGCCCAGGATTCACTGTAAGCGTCCAGCACATTTCTGCTGAAATTGCCTTCATTGGCAATGACATCAACCAGACTTCCAGCTTTGCGTCGACTTTTCACATAGTTTCCAAACCAGACATACCGCTCGCGATTGACTCGCCGCATCGCTGGACTTGTTTGAGAGGCTCCACGCATATCGGGATGCTCAAAAACAGTTGCCAGTCCTTCCACAATCCATTTGGGAGTCTGTCCGGTGCGAGAATGTAATCCAACATTATAGGCTACCTGATGAGTCGCTTCGTGGATCATCGTGTCCTGCAAACTGGTCGCCTCACCAGCCTTGGCAACGATGAAATCATCAACACCACTTCCAGTGATACTTTTCGTGACTGCCTGCCCATTATCGTATAATGCGACGCGATTTGTGCGTCGTTCATAGTAGCCAGATAAACCTTCTGTTTGAGTCAGGCCATCTTGAGCTGCATATTTTACGAACTGCTGATGTTCTGGAAAGATGATCGCCACCATGGGAAACTCGGGATTATCGATTTCAATGCCACGCACAGAAAAATACTGTCGAAATTCCCGATACAACGCATCGAAAACTTCTAAATATTGTCCTGCCCGCCCCTCAGACGCGACCACAAGATAACGGGATGTCCCCTTGATTTCGAAATCGTTCCCAAATTCTCTTCGTAAGTCTGTTCGCAATTCGGCTGCGGAATATGGCCGAAAGACCTGATTCATTAACTGAAATCTGGTCACATGAGCGATCGAAATCTGCTCCAGGCGTCCATTCTTTTCAATGACCCAGCAGGTTGCGTCATCATGGGCCAGTTTTTTTCCGAAGACTGTTTTTTGGCCCGTTGCGATTTCCAAGAGAGGTTCTGCAGCTTCGACAGATGCAATACAGAATACGCCTGAGACTAGCAAAAGTTTCCAGATAAAGAGTTGCATTCCACCATCCTCAGCCCGATCTCCACCTATGTGCGATAATAAAATCTAGCTTGATATTGGTCGTGAGTCTGAAAAATCAGGGGCAATTCAGAGGATAATTTCAAGAATTTCAGCTGTATGTTTCCCAAAAACAACAGGAAATCAAGCAAATTTCATCAAGGACTCATCTTGTCGGGTTCCATTCACTGCGCGTAGAATGATGTCAAACCCTCCAGAATTCTGATTCTTGACCTTTCTAAGAGGTGAGCTGTGTCCAATCCAATCCTAAATCGAAATCCATTGTCCCAACTGATCTTGGGAATTCTGCTGCTCTCCGGCATGATATTTAGCGTGAATCAAGCCAGCGCCCAACCCACAGAATCGGTCGCCGATCGTTTGCACACAGATGTCAAATTCGAATTGCTGCTATCTCGCGAACGAGCCAACGGCTTGGCAGGACAAGAATGGGCGGAAGTTTTTCGACAGTTCGAAGTCCCCTTGCGAGTTCGTCAGCCATTGTACAACGACAAAGCTGGCGTCGAGCAGGATATATTTGGAACCACTCGCCGAGTCGTTGTGACAGGATTGCTCGATCGGAATGGAGAAATCGTCTTTCCGGATCGCAAATTTCGCTTGAGTGAAGTTCGGGAACTAGCCGACTGGATTGAAGAACTGAAAACTTACGGAGCTCAGGGCGCCCCGGAAGGGCAACCGCTTTGGGGATTAAACAAAGCTGAGTTCGATCTGCTGCACGCTGCTATGCGAACAGCTGTCGAGAACAAAACGTCCGATCTCGATCTGGCAGAAGCCATCGTAGCTTTGGAATTACCGTCCAACTATCCCATCGACTTTACCTTTAAAGCTAAGCAAACCCTCGGTCCAGTTGATCAAATCCCTACTGTAAAAAATGACCTGACTGGTTTGGCGAAAGGGACTGCTTTCGCGTTATTACTGCGCGAATATGGACTTTCATTTACCCCTCGACGTTTGCCGGATGAGTCAATCCTATTGAGTATTGAAGATGCCGAGGAAGTTGATAAAGCCTGGCCAATCGGCTGGGATCCTGATTCTATTGGACTGACCCGATTATCACTGGCCAAAAAACTGTTTGTTGCTGTGCCGGTTGAAGTCGATCAGATGTCGATGACTCAGATGCTGCAGGAACTCGAAAAGCAGACGGAAATCCCTGTTTTCGTCGATGGGATGGCTCTCAAATCGATGAACCTCGATTTTGACAAGATGACTGTCACCTATCCCCGCAAACGGACTTCCTGGAGCCTGTGTCTGAGGACTCTAGTTTCAAAAATTCAGCTGACTCAGGAATTACGAGTCGATGAAAATGATCAAGCCTTTCTGTGGATCACCCGTTTTCAACCGAAAATGAAGCCAAATTCGTGAAAACCAGCCGGTTATTATAAGGTTTGAAGAACTTAACCGAACCGACATTCTCCGGGGTTGTCAGATTTGGTAACGATCAATAAAATACCTCGCACACTTAGTCAGTTCGCTCAGAATTGTCATTCAGCCCGGTGGTGTAACGGTAGCACAACGGATTTTGATTCCGTCAGTTTGGGTTCAAATCCCGGCCGGGCTACTTAAAAGCTCCTGATTTTCAGGAGCTTTTTTGCGTTGAAAGCCTTCATAATTACAAGCACAAAGCGTGAGTGAGAGTGAATAATAAGGAACCACGGATGGATAGGGATAAAAACATCTGTGTGAATCCGTGTCCATCCGTGGTTCAAAAATATAAGCTGTAGGTCAGGCAGTGCCTGACGTGATTAACCTTCGGCGTCAAAATTCGTCAGGCACAGCCTGACCTACAGATTTCTTGCGAAGTTCTTTCGTCCAAACATGCCAGATCGTCAAACCACTGACGCATGCGATCATTCCAAAGCCTATCAGCCAGCCAACAGAAACTCCTTCCCGTAGCAGATCACCAGCATCACCGACGTGATCCATCCAACCAAAGCCCAGGTAAGCACCATTGGCGATGCAACAGAATCCGGCAAAGAAGGCAACGGCACTGCTAAAAAATAGCTGTCTGAAATATTTTCTCACGACCAACCAGAAAGTGATCGGAATCAGTGAGCCCCAGATCGGTCCGCCCCAGATGACGAATACAGGATATGGATTCGGTTTAATGTGCGTACACGAAATTCCCCAAAGCGGAATCGAAACCGAGTTTACCGTTCCGCCCGCAACTCTGGCATGGATGACATGCCCGAATTCGTGAACCGCTTCCATGCCATACCAATTGAGGATCAGAATAATCATTCCGATCCCCAGTTTGGTTGGCTTTAATTTCGACTGTGAGTCTTTAACGGATATCGGCATCGGGGAGTTCTGTTTTAATTCCCTCGTCCATCGGAAGCGTTTCCCAAGATTTGCCGCCGGTTTTAGCGATCAGATCATCGAGTTGCTTTTTCAGTTTGCTGATCAATTCCTTGTGTTCTGGCTTGTCGATCAAGTTGTGCATTTCGCCGGGATCGTTTTCCAGATCGTACAGCTCGGCCATGTGTTTATCGGGCGAGCCATCTCCATGAGGATATCGCATATACTTCCAGCGGTCGGTACGAATCCCACGCACATTCGGCGTGTAAGGAAACTGTTTTTCATAGTTGTATTCGTAGAACCAGGCATCCCGCCAGTCTTTTGTCTCCCCTTTCAACAGCGGAACCCAGGAAGAGCCATGGATGTTCTGCATCGGCTTGGCGTCGCATAGTTCGACAAGACTAGGAGCCAGATCGATATTGAGCACCTGCTGTGGAATGACTGAGCCGGGCTTGGCCACTTTTGGATACCGAACGATCATCGGTACGCGAATACTCGGTTCGTGCATTGCCCGTTTATCGGACATTCCATGTTCGCCCAGGAACATGCCGTTATCGCCAGCAAAGACGACAACCGTATTATCGAGCACACCACGTTGCTTGAGCAATTCGTACATCCGACCTACAGAATCGTCGACGGATTTGATCGAAGCGGTATAAGACAGACTGAATTTTTCGAAGTCGAGCACTGCCTCAGCAGAACGATCTGGAAATTTTTCCCGGAAGCCATAGAGTGGTCCGTAAATGCCATGCCAGGTATCGAGCCGTTGTTCGATCCACTTGGGCTTGCCTTCCAGCTTGAAAGCTGAGTGGGGGTAGTTGACTTCGATGTCATCAAAAATGTGCTCGTACTTTTTTTCCGGCGTAAATGGCGTGTGCGGAGCCTTGTGTCCCAGAATGAGCATATACGGTTTGTCTTTAGGCTGCTGCTTCATCCACTCGACAGCCATATCAGTCACAACAGTCGTGTAATATCCGGGAACAACTTTTCGCTCGCCATTCACATTAAATTCGGTATCGTAATACTGCCCCTGTCCTTTATGAGTCACCCAGTAATCGAAACCCGGACGTCTGGAGTCGTCCGCTTCCCCCATGTGCCATTTCCCGATGTAAGCGGTTTCATATCCAGCATCCTGCAGTCGTTTCGGGAAACTGTCGAGATCGCGGGGATAGTCGGTAAAGTTATTCACAACGCCATGCGAGCTGGCATACAAACCAGACAGATAAGACGCCCGACTCGGCGAGCAAAGCGAAGTCGTAATGAACATATTCGAAAACTGAACCCCCTCAGCGGCCAGCCGATCGATATGTGGCGTTTTCAAATACGGATGCCCGGCACACCCGAGCTGATCCCAGCGTTGATCGTCCGTCAGAATAAAGATCACATTGGGATGAGCCGCGTTTGCAACCTTTATGTAGCCAGTGATTGAGAAGACCATCGCAACTGCGACCAACAACAATAACTTCCTGCGCATATTCCACCCTTTCGGAGTCAATCAAATAATCATTCCAATCAAGGATAAAGAGTGGCCAATGTGAATTCCAGTTATGACCTCCGGGTATTTTTGGAACAATTCAAAATCGAATTCAATGGTGGTGTATTTTATTCTTACCACGAAGGCACGAAGACACAAAGAGCTCGGTATTTGCCTATTCCAATTACAATCCAACTTTAAAATTCAATTTCGAAAAATGATACTGCTGATCTGTATTCGACACTGCAAACCAGAAATCTCTTCGTGCCTTTGTGGTTCAAAAAATAATCCATCAGATGAACTACTATAATTTCTTTCTCTAATACACTGCTCCCTGATCATGCCAGTTTTATTTTTATTCTGACAAACTTTCTCCAATAATCGATCCCCCTAAAACCGATCTATCCCAAAAACATTCTCTCCTTATAATTCCTGAAGAGGCTCTCTCATCCGGACCCCAACCAGGAGTTATTCGATGTCTCCCAAGTCGACAAATACGCCCAAGTCTGCCAGTCGTCAGAAGACGAGTCCTCCAGCGAAAACGAAAACATCAAAATCATCTAAAAAAGAAGATGCGATCCTTTCGATTGGGGCATATCTCATCAAGAAACTGCAGGAGTATGGCATCCGGGATGTCTTTGGAATACCTGGTGACTTTGTGCTTCAGTTTTACAGTCAGCTGGAAGAAAGTCCGATTCGCGTTATCGGCACGACCCGTGAAGACTGTGCCGGCTACGCAGCCGATGCTTATGCCCGGGTGAATGGCATGGGAGCGGTTTGTGTCACCTATTGCGTGGGCGGTTTGAGCCTGTGTAATTCGATCGCCGGGGCGTATTCTGAGAAGTCGCCGGTGGTTGTGATCAGCGGAGCACCCGGAATGGAAGAACGTCGAAACGATCCCCTGCTGCATCATCGGGTGCGCGATTTTAACACGCAGCGCGAAGTCTTCGAGAAAATCACAGTGGCGCATGCGGCACTGGAAGATCCTCTGACCGCTTTTCGGGAAATCGATCGCTGCTTTGCAGCCGCGGCTCGTTACAAACGTCCGGTCTATCTGGAATTACCACGAGATCGAGTCAACGCAAAACCACTCACGCCGCATCAACCTCAATCAGAAGAATATTTCAGCGATCCGCTAGCATTGGCCGCCTCGATTGAGGAAGCAGCAGAACGATTGTCTCAAGCAAAAAAGCCAGTGGTGATTGCCGGTGTTGAAGTGCATCGATTCGGATTACGGGAGACTCTACTCAAGTTGATCGAAAAACATTCGATTCCTGTCTCGGCAACATTACTGGGAAAATCGGTCATCAGCGAACGGCACCCGCTCTACCTGGGAATCTATGAAGGAGCGATGGGGCGGGAAGCGGTCACGAAGTATGTCGAAGAAAGTGATTGCGTGCTGCTGGCCGGAACGTTTATGACCGATATCAATCTCGGCATCTACACCGCCCATCTCGATCCCCAGAAGTGCATCTACGCCACGAGCGAACAGTTGAGAATTGGCTATCATCATTTTCACGATGTACGGCTGGATGATTTTCTGGAACATCTGGCAGAAGAGAAGATGAAAATCGTTAAACGAGTGTTGCCGAAACCGCCAGCCAAACTTGCCACTTTTAAACCTGTTGATGATCAGCCAGTCACAACCAAGCGACTCTTCCAGCGGATTAATGAATTGTTGGTCGATAATATGGTCGTCGTTGCCGACGTGGGAGATTCGTTGTTTGGTGCATCCGATCTTATTATTCATCAACACACGGAGTTCCTCAGCCCGGCATACTACACTTCGATGGGCTTTGCGATTCCAGCCGCCCTGGGAGTGCAGGTGGCCAATGAACAATTAAGACCAATCGTTCTTGTAGGCGATGGAGCTTTTCAAATGACCTGTATGGAGCTCTCGACTATCCTGAGGCATCATTTCAATCCGATTGTTATCGTTTTGAATAACAAAGGCTACACAACCGAACGCTTCCTGCATGAAGGACCGTTTAATGATATTCTCAACTGGGAGTATCACCGCATGCCCGACTTGCTCGGCGGCGGCTGGGGCTTTGAAGTGACAACAGAATCTGACCTCGATCAGGCTCTCAAAGCTTCGCTCAATAACGAAGACAAATTCAGTCTGCTTAACGTACACCTGCAACCGCATGACATCAGCTCGGCTTTGACACGTCTGGCGGAAAAGATGAGCAAGACGATATGAGGGATCTCAATATTCCCTCTGCATCAAAATAAGCTTGCGCATTCTCTTCACATCATTGCTTAAAGTACCGGCTAAGTACGAGTGCACGCATAGTCATAAGTTCAAATCGCAAATTAATTTTATTTGAAAATTTCATGTTAATTCAAGGTTCCTGACAGATTCGTCCAGATCATTGATCACATGCAGCGAACTGACGCCAGCCGCTATTTTGTACTTTTTCTTCATTGATGAGTGAGATAAAGTCGCACATTCATTTATTAGAATCATTCTCACGCCAATCAGTGTTCTCATGAGCAGATGTCATATTTCAGAATGGCATGAGTGTTGCATTGTGTTTTATAAGATGATTTACAGATCTTTTTTTATTCAATTCACTCAGGAAGCTCAAATGGATATTTGTGAGAAGCCAAAAAATTTGCGTTCAGGATTTACTCTCATTGAATTACTGGTTGTGATCGCGATCATCGCTATTTTAGTGGCATTACTGTTACCAGCAGTTCAACAGGCTCGTGAAGCGGCTCGGCGTTCGAGTTGTAAAAACAATCTGAAGCAGATCGGTCTGGCAATTCACAATTACCACGATATCCACGGGACATTTCCCCCAGGTGGAATTGCTCCAGATGCAGCAACTAATCGAGGGGCCTCCTGGTTGACACGGATTTTACCTCAAATGGAACAGGCAGCAGCGTACGACCAGATCACATTCAATGGCACAGACTGGACGATGCAAAGCAACCGAACCAATCGCAACTGGGACATTACCAATACATTACGGGTGAAGACCTACAACTGTCCTTCCAGCCCCCTGCCCGAAACACGAACGCAAAACACAAACGCATCGACTCAGGCACTAGGTGCTCCAGCTTCAATTACCTATCAACTGGTTAACTATGTTGGTATTGCTGGCTCATATGACAGCGGTCGAGATCTGGTCAGTCTTCCGTCTCCTACTGCATGGACCGGATATTATCGCTCCAATTACAACGGAATCATTGTTTCAGTCGATACGCTCAATAATCGACCTGTTCGTTTGAAAGATGTCACAGACGGTACAACCAACACATTTGTTGTTGGAGAGCAATCGGAATACCGCGTTCGCACGGATGGAGTCAAGGAAGATAAGCGAGCCTGCAATCACGATGGGGGTGCCTGGTCGGGAGGAGCTGGTGGCTCAACAGACTGGTGGCTGAATATGACCGTCATTCGCAGTCCGATCAATGCAAAAAATGCTAATAATGGCCAGGAGCAGGCTTACTATCGCCACACGCTGCTAACTTCACCCCACAAAGGCGGGGCTCAGTTTGCTATGGCTGATGGTTCTGTGCAGTTTGTCTCAGACAATGTCAACTACGGGATTTTGACTCGACTTTGCGATAAAGGCGATGGCCAGCCACTTGGTGAATTCTAAGCTCTTTTTTCTAATTGAAACATACGTTTCATGCAGAAGGATACTCGTTTCCTCTGAATTTTTTGTGATAGCCGTTTTCATGAATGCGTAGCGGGTGATTGACTGGAAATATAGGGCTCAAATCATCAAAACCCGCTACAGTAATTTGCAAACTGCAGTAGCCGACAATTTCAAAATCACTTCCGGGTAAGAACATATGCGTCAGTTAAGTTTTTTAATGCTCTTGAATATTCTGCTCATAACAGGTTGCTCGAAGGGTGGGTCTGATGCTCCCGCGTTGACTTCCGTAAGCGGTGTGGTCATGTCCAAAGGGAAACCGATGCCTGGAGTCAACTTGGAATTTCGACCGGAAAAATCGGGGGCTCCTTCTTATGCGACCACCAATGAGACCGGCGAATTCGTTCTCAGCTACAGCGATGGGCGTGAAGGAGCAGTTCCGGGCAGTCACACCGTTAAAATGATTGAATCATTTGCCCCGACCAGTGCAGACGGAGGAGATTCCCCGCCACCAGCACGACCGCCCGGTCCGCCTAAAGAGAAGACAATGAAAATTGAGGTTAAGGAAGACACGACCTCAATGGAACTCTCCTTCGATTGATCAGTTTTCCCCCTGCTCCATATAAGTCTTATACGACAACTGCCCATCCCAACCCAATTTGCGGTGCAAAGTTTCGTAATAGCTGTGATCGGGGAAACGAACGAGTTGACAGTTGACACCGGCCTGGCGGAATGTGATCGAATCTCCCTGCTGAAATGGGCGGTGAATGTGCCCATCGATCACGGCCAGCACATTCTCTTCTTTTTGTGGAAGAGTCAATGTGTAAGTGCAGTCGGCTCGGTCGACGATGGGCCGTATTGTTAATGTGTGTGGGCAGATAGGTGTGATCACGAAGGCTCGCATTGTCTGCTTCAAGATAGGCCCACCAGCTGACAGACTGTGTGCGGTAGAGCCGATGGGGGTTGCGAGTATTAAACCATCCCCACTGTATGTCGTGACGGCTTCACCATTGATAGCCAGTTCGACATCGAACATGTGCGGTGACTTTCCGACGCGAACCGCGAGTTCATTCAATCCTAAATGATACTCTTCAGAACCATCGGCTCGGTGAATAACAGCCTCGAACATCAGCATTTCTGCGATCGCGTATTTTCGATGTGCGACCAGATCGAGGTTTCGTTGCAGGTCTTCCAGAGTTAAGTCTGCCAGAAAACCGAGTCGGCCCAGATTGATCGGGAGGATGGGAATCTGATGATTTCCAAATTGACGACAAGCCCGCAATATTGATCCATCGCCGCCGAGCACAATCGCCAGTTCGGCATCGAGTTGAGCGTGGTCGACATCTTCGGTCATCGCCACGCCCACAATTTCTATCTCCGGCCGCGAAGCCAGGCAAGGCTGTAACTTCTCCCAAGCCTGACGCACATGCTCATGCGGACTGCGGGCCAGAACGATCGTTCGGATTTTTGAGGGGGTATTCATTCAAAAAGTCTACCAGAAAATAGACTCCGACGGGAACCAAAACAGGAGATGGATTGAGAGACATTCAGAACTGATAGACTTTAATCGTCCAGTTCCCAGTACCCTCCATTTGAATACGGTACTCACCACCTTTTTCGTAATTGATACCACCCTGATAACGGATCGGCTTGCCGGGCATTTCCATGAGGATGTCTTTGAGGCCATCGTCCCGAATCCAGCTGATGCGTTTAATACGACCATCATGTTCCCAGCGAAATTCCCAAAGATCTTTTACGATGAATGGATCAGTAAGACCATCATCCTTGCCGGTGAACTCGGCCACCAGTTCACGATTTGCCTGAGGCGGCACATAGAAGATGTAGGAACAGGCAACCGTCAACGCCACGACCATCAGAAACATCCCGAGACAGATCAACGCGAAACCGCTGGCGGTTTTCACGCGAGCCTCTTTCATGGCGGGATGTTCTTGGGACATGGGGGATGGTTGAATGTTAAGGGTTGAGGGTTGAATGTCAGGTCTCAGGTATTATACCCATCAAGTGGCTTGCGGCGACC
>TARA_R100000789_G_scaffold77178_1_pt1 | contig 26364 bp, 18 predicted proteins | sample TARA_R100000789 | Tara Oceans TARA_R100000789 (sample SAMEA2623403) | marine metagenome | biome: marine biome (ENVO:00000447); feature: mesopelagic zone (ENVO:00000213); material: "saline water (ENVO:00002010), including plankton (ENVO:xxxxxxxx)" | depth 450 m
CCCAATTCAAGGCGACATTTAGCGATAGTTGGAATACTACTATATTGTCTATCACTCCAGATCATATTTCTCTTTGAGAATCTCTTTCGCTTTGCTGCTGGCATCATCCATCACCTGTTTCAGAGAAACCGTTTTTCCGTCTTGTTGACGGCTGGCATCGGCGGCCTGCATAAACGCGTAGATTTCCAGTGTTTCCTGAGGATCGATCGGAGTGTCTCCCGATTTGAAAAATTTGATGATTTCTGAAAGCAGAGGCTCGTATCCACTGAAGCTGCCGATTGGTCGTGTGCCTTTTGTACCGAACGCGGTACCGCCGTAGCCGCCCATGTATTTGCCATCTTTGCCGCGTCGCCCGCGAAATGTTCCGATACGTCCATCCGACCAGGTTCCGACGACAACATCACAACTTTCGGTATGTACACGGGTCACAGTTTCACAACCAGGGCCCATCAAAGTGAAGAGGGGTTCGACTCCATGAATTCCGTACCAGAATAAATCGGGATGAGTTGCTTCAATCGGACAGGGGCTGAAGGTGTCGCAGCCGAGAATTTCTCCGATGGCCCCAGCTTTAATTTCCTGAGCTCCGGTTGTGAATCTTAATGAAGACGAAGTAAACAGAGGCACATTCAGAATTTCAGCAGCTTTATAAATCGCGATCGCATCGACCAGAGAAGCCGCGACCGGCTTGTCGACAAACACGGGTTTGCCTGCTTTGAGAACAGGAATAACCTGTTCCAGATGCGGACGGCCATCGTTTGTTTCCAGCAGAACTGCATCGACTTTTTCGAGCAGTGCGGGAATCGAATCGACAATTTCGACGCCATACTTCTGGACCTCTTCGGTGTAGCCGGGAATTCTGCTCACGCTTGATTCAATATCGGCACTGCCGTGAGGATAGGCGGCGACGATGCGACATCCTGAAAATTGCGGTAAGGGTGTGTCGCTGTTAATTGTTTTTGTGAAATGAACTGCGTGAGAAGTATCCAGACCAATAATGCCGATGCGTAGCACTTGCTTGTCTCCCTTGTTCAAGTCGTCTGCAAAAGATGTGGTTGAGATTAGAAATGCAACACAGCAAGACATCAGGAATGTTCTCATGGGAATCTCCAGAAGTAAATTCGTTATCGAATTGGTGGGGTTCTCCACACAGGGGAGAACGGTCAGGTTGGGGGATTGTTTTCATATTGCTCAATCATTTGCTGAGCGTGGTTCACTATCATGTTACGTAATTCCGGCGGTTGCACAACGTAAGCCTGATTTCCGTAGCCGAGAATCCACCAGCAGATCTCCTTCAAGCCTTCGACTTCCACATGAAAATCGATCGTGCCATCATCGAAATAGTCGATCTTCTGAGTTTTATGCCACAGGACTTCGGCCACATTTCCGGCAACGGTTTTACCAAACCGAATGATCACATGATGCTTCTGAGATTTATCCCGAATCATATGCCAGGCATTGCCGAAATACTTCTCCAGAGAGAATCTCTCCGGGATATTGTATGTTTGCCTGGGGAGCAATTCTGCGTTTAGAAATCGCTTCAGATGAAAAGTGCGCACCTGCCGGAATTGCGAGGCATAGCCAATCACATACCAACTTCGATTCCCGAAATAGAGGGCATAGGGATTGAGTCGGGTTCGTAATACTTTCTGATCCGTAAAACTGTTGTATTCGATGAGTAAGGGATGTCGTGTTTTGAGCGAGGTTTGTATCTGTTCATACAATTTCTCAGACTGATCGAGAGCTGCTTTGGCGGGAAGATGCAGGTGATGTAACTCCATCAATTCCCCGACCGTCTGGCGGACCTCCTTCGGCAAACGACTGGCCAGTTTGAAAGCCGCCATACGAGCCGGCCCCAGATAGGGAATTCCCGAATCTGAATTCGCAAGATCCTGACAAAGCACCAGCAGGGCCAGAATTTCTTCCGCAGTCAAATCAGCCGGGATGAGAAAGCGGCTGTTTTCAAATCGATAAGTTTGTTTCTTATCGTCATAGGAAATTCGCAGTCCCGAATCCCGTAGATTCTCAATATCCCGGAAAATTGTTCGACGGGAAACCTCACACTCCCTGGCCAGATCGGGAGCATTCACGGCTCGTCCAGAATGAAGAATCGCCACAATTCGCAGCAGTCGGCGAATCCGATTCGTTTGTGACATTCCCTTTGGTTCCAGTGTCTGTCTAAGTGATTTCAAAATTCTCCAGCAGGGCTGCTATCTTAGGAGTCAAATCGATAGATCGTCAACAACGTCAAATTCAACAGGCGACCGATAGCGCCTGGAATAGGATCATGTTAAGGTCATATCGAAATTCCTGCAGACAGAACTCGACAACGGGGACTTGGAATAATCTTTCCGCTTCGCATGATGAACTATCATTGTCAACGACAATCCATAGATGACAATGATCACGCAAAACAGGCGAGTGAGTCAAAAGTAACTCACTCGCCTGTATCAATGTCTCAATAGTTGATTACAGCAATGGGATTAATCTTCGTCCATTGCCAGGGAGTATTCTGGATTTTCTGAATCGAACTCCTTGTCGTGAGGACAATCGATGCAGTTGAAATCGTGATAGATATATTTTTCGGCTATTCCTGCTGGATCCCCTTTGTAATCCCATTCGCAGAGTTCGACGCCGTAAAGCAATTTTGATTCTGCATCAAACAGATATTTACAGGTTGAATATTTTGATTCTTCCTGAGAAGGGAAGGTCATCTGGACGACAATTGTTGGATGATCTTCCAGGTCCTGCATTTCATGGGTACAGGTAAAGACTTCACATTTATTTTCATCAGTAAAGAATTTACGAACCCGCTCAGTTAATTTCTGAATTCCGATTTCCGTAATTGGATATCGATTCCCTTCCATTGCCTTTTTAGAGTCAGGCTCAAGCTTCCACACACCCTTTAAGGCGGCCAGGCCTGTCTTGGCTCGGGCGAGGACATGGTTTTCATGCTCGCCATCGACATAGAGAGCCTCCTGGCCATCACCTTTCCACTGCATGTAGACACTGAATGGTTTGTGACGAACTTTGACTTCGATCTCTTCAGGATCCTGTAGTTCTCCGTCGACACGAACCTGCTTTTCCAAGGTAGCTGTGTAGCGATCTACAGATTGAATCGCGGCTTCAGATTCATGAAGCAGAGTCAGAAAAACTTCCATTGACTCGGCTTGCTGATCAGGAGCCATTTCCGGTATCTGATCTTTAGAATTCAGCAAAGCCGTTTGTAGTTCTTTTTCAGCATCTTCGACAGCGACCTGTTCCTGACCATCGAGAGTCTTAATGGATAATACGCCCATTGTGGAAAATGTCATTGTCTGAGCCAGCAAGGCTACACCGAGTTTATAATACAAATGATGATAGCCAATCATGGTTAGTCTCCCTTGGTTGATTTCAGTTGTCCCCGCTGAAATTGAAATCACGCAAAGGCTATGCCAAAGGAGTAATGCAGGAATAAGGAAGACGACGTATCTTGTTGGATAACATGGAAATACGAATTTCCGATTGTCCAGAGTGGCTGGTCCAATCCCAGATTATTGGGGTTTACGCAATCAGAATGTGCGACTGTCGTTCAGAAAGATTTAGCCATTTCTGATGGTATCTCTCAGATTTGCTGAGAAATCTCAGGTGGCAGCAGGCCTGCGAGCGACGGGGCAACAGTTGGTGGGGCAGACATCGTGATTGGGGGGATATTTGCCGATGGCACGTTTTGGTAGCGAAGGATCGAGGCGTTCCTGAATCAGTTCGACGAGCATGGCGATGAAATCGGGATGGGTGCCGACCGTTTTGGCACGGCTTAAGTTCATATTGTGTTCTTTGGCGTAATCGCGGGCTTCGACATCGAGATCGAAGACGACTTCCATGTGATCGGAGAGAAATCCGATCGGGGCAATCACGACGGCTTTGTGGCCTGATTTATTCAGAGTTTCCAGATGATCGAGAATATCGGGTTCGAGCCAGGGGTCCTGCGGTCTTCCACTTCGGCTCTGGTAAACCAATTCCCATTGATCATCCCGTAAACCTGCCTGTTCGGAAAGGAGTCGAGCAGTTTCCTGGAGTTGTTTTTCGTAGTCGCAGGTTTGAGCCATGCTCATCGGCAGGCTGTGAGCGGTATAGGCAATCTGGACATTCTCCCGTTGATCCTCCGGGATTTCAGCGATTGCGGCCTGCAGCCGATCCAGATTCGCGCTGATAAATAGAGGATGATTGTAGAAGACTCGCAATTTGTCGACGCGGGGAGCAGTCCCCGAATCAATTTTATCGCAAGCCTCGTAGACATTTTCCCGATACTGCCGACAGCCGGAGTAGGAACTGTAGGCGGAAACCATCAAAGCCAGAGCCGATTGAATGCCGTCATCAGCCATCTGCTGGATTTCATCCGTGAGGTAAGGTGTCCAGTTTCGATTGCCCCAGTAAACGGGCAGATTAATGCCAGCCTCTTTGAGCGCAGGTTTGAGCGCATCGAGCAGGTCTCGCATTTGCTGATTGATTGGGCTTACGCCGCCGAACATTTCGTAATGATGGGCGACCTCGAGCATCCGTTCTCGGGGGACATTTCGGCCTCGCAATACATTTTCGAGGAACGGAATCACATCATCCATCCCCTCCGGCCCCCCAAAGGCGACCAGCAGGAGTGCATCGTAATTGTTTTCAGGGTTGTTTTGACTCGCCACAGCACCGCCTCTTTTCAGTCAACAAAGCAATTTTTCAGAAGTTATTACAGAATCATTGTAACCAATGCTATTCGAAACCCAATTGTGCAATGACACGCAGCGTAAATGTCGGTATCCTATTACCAGGTAGAGGGTTATGGAATATTCCTCTCAATGTCAAATGATGGGAATTTTGGAAGAATCCTGAGATTGCAATTAAATCAGGTTGAAAATTATGATTTTGAATGCTTTGAATCGAAATTTTTTGTTCGCAGAGCAGATATGAATTGCTTATGGTTTGAACAAGCTTTTATGCGTCATAGTGACACATCGTAAGTGAATGTCACAAAATGAGTTTGGAGAAATCTTATCGATTCGGTACTATGCAAGGTGAAGGATCGCCGTAAAATGCATGGACTGGTCTCCAGCTCAGCAAAAATTGTTAACTAACAATTGGTAGCCAAATCGCCAGAGACAATTCGCTTACAAGCCTTACTTCGTGCGAAGACACGAAATTTCTGACTGATCAAGGGAGTTGAGCAAGTAAAACTGTGACATTTGTTCTCAAGGCGGCGATCTCTGGAACAAACATACTCCGAAGTTGATGCTTTCTCAGCCTGAATTCTGCATCTGAATAACCCCTCCTGAATATGGAATCTCAATCAACTCAGCTGTATGAGTATGACAACTGAGAATAATTCATTCTGCCTGCATCGTTGGCACTTTAAGGACTTTAGTCTACGTTACAGGTCTGGAATCGAGCAGGTTGCTCACCGTTCAGATTGAAATGAGTTCAGAATGAAAACTGAATCAAACCCCACGAGTGCGGAGCCAAGACGTTAAATCTGAAGAGCGAATGATTTTCCTGGTCCTTTTATTGGGAGAAAAATTGCTCACCTCAAATTCCAGCCCGGCAGGGCCTCTAAAAAACTAAAAATCTGACAACCAGCGATATCTGGTTGTTTCATAAAGGAGCAGATATTGAGTTCAACCATTAGCAATCCAACGGAGTACAGGGATAGCGATCCTCTCAACGAGCCGATCGTTCCACCTGCCGAATTTTTGAAGGCAGCCGAGGAGCCTGCGGATACGAAACCAAAAACCAAATGGCAAACGCTCAAAAGTCGTTTCCCTCATGGTGTTAACTGGGGAGTTGCTCTCTGGCTGGCAGGGATCCACGTCGCTGCGATTTTCGCATTTTTCTACTTCAGCTGGGCGGGAGTCATCACGTTCTTTGTGCTGCACTTTGTGACCGCCTGCCTGGGAGTGACACTGGGGTATCATCGACTGCTGACTCACGGCAGCTTCAAGGTGCCCCGCGTACTCGAATTCTTCTTCTCTTGCTGCGGAATTATTTCTGGAGAAGGGAGCCCGATTTTCTGGGTCGCGACACACCGTAAACACCACGCCCTGTCCGATCAGGAAGGGGATCCTCACTCACCACTGGAAGGTTTCTGGTGGGCTCACTTCATCTGGTTGCAGCCTGCGAAATCGAATGAAGAAGTTCAGCAACTGCTTTCCCGCTGGGCTCCCGATATGTGGAAGGACCCCATGCATCGGTTCCTGCACTACACTTACCCCATCATCCTGATTGCCTCCGGAGCCGCTCTTTATGCACTGGGCGAATATGTGATTGGTGGAGTTGGCCTGTCTGTCTTTTTGTGGGGTTTCTGTTTGCGTCAAGTTGCCGTTTATCACGGCACCTGGTTTGTGAACTCCGCGACACACGTCTGGGGTTACCGCAATTACAAAACCCGCGATCAGTCCCACAATAACTGGTGGGTCGCCTTCCTGAGCTACGGCGAAGGCTGGCACAACAATCACCATGCCTACCAGCGACTGGCTCGACATGGTCACCGTGCCTGGGAAATTGACATTACTTACGCGATGATCTGGACGATGAAAAAACTCGGCCTGGCCAAAGATGTTCAGGATAAAGTGCCGTCCAATAAGACCAGTAATGCAAAGGCTGCTTAACTCAAAACTCACTGATTTCTCATGAAATCAGTTTTTATCTTCAGGAGCGTATTTGGGAAACCGAATACGCTTTTTTTTTATTCGTGCTTGTACTGCAATATTGATAAAAATTGTTTCACGCAAAGCCGCAAAGCCGCAAAGATTTATTGAAGACCTCGTTTTAAACTCTTTGCGTCTTTGCGTGATTTATTACTACTTTCATAGGACTTTGCAGTTTCATTTGAAACAGAGCACTGAAATGATTTCCTACACTTTTTCGATGATGTTTCGCTCAAAATCCAATGATGACATATGAATAACCAGGAAATGCCAATAGCTGACAAACTGGGATGGAAACTCGCTATTGTTAATTAGAATCCGTATGAGTCTCATTTTCATGTTTGGTCACATTTTGCTCATTGTGGTCGAATTTGTCGGGAACTATTCCTGCAAAGTGATCGTCCTAATGCAGGAAGTAAGATGGGTTTCATCCAGTCTGTTGAATATCCATACTCAGTTCCCACTCGGGCAATTCAGGCGTTATGATTCCGATTGACATCAGGTATGACACGGGCCGTCGTACTCTTGCAGATAATAAAAGGATTGGTGCGATGCGTATTTCAGGATTTCTGCTGGGCTTTCTTGGCATTTCCATTCTGGGACTCTTCTTATACGGAGCGGAAATGTCGGTCGACGAACTCAAAACCAGTGCCGATAAGCTGCGGAAAGAGGGAAACTTCAACGACGCTCAGGAAAATTATCGTAAGGTGCTTATGAATAAAGAGGCGACTCCAAAACAGATCGATGAATCTCTGGATTCTTTCGTCGAATGTCTGAATCGACTCGGGCGAATCGATGAGATTGATCTCGCATTGGAATCCTGTTTGAAAACTCATCCGGATGATTGGCAGGTCAAAGTTCATGTCGCGGAAACTTATCAACGGATCCCTCACTATGGTTTTGTTGTCGAAGGGGAGTTTCAGAGGGGGAATCGTCGTCGAAGTCAGGGGGCGGAATATGTCAATGCCTTTGAACAAGATCGTGTTCGGTCGCTGCAACTGTTTCAGGAAGCAATGGCTCAGGTCAAAAATGGGACTGCACAAGAGCAGGGCGAGTTTTATCTGAAGTTTGCTCAAAATGTGATGTCCTCACGACAGAATAATTCTCAAAGCTGGCAACTGCAGGCGATAACCGATCTTTCCGAATTGCCCAATGTAAATCCCTCAAATCGTTATTTTGATCCTACCGATTTTGGGAGTACTCATGTTTCCGGCACTCAGGGAGCACCCGTTGATGCCGATGGAAATCCGGTTGTCTATGCCGTACCTGAATCCTGGGAAACCGCAAGTAGTGATGGGGAACGCTGGAGATGGTTGCTCGATCAAGCTGTCAAAGCGAATCCGGCTTTGGAAAACCAGGTACTTTGGACTCGAGCCAATTTTGCATTTGGTCAATTCGGTGTGCAGACACTCGGAGGTTATATTTCGCTACTGCGCGGCGGTCAGGATGAAGACGAAGCTGATGCCGAGAAGGGAAAGTTCAGCGTTCGCAGTCTGAAAGAAAATGAAACCATTGCCCGGCTGGCCAATGGTGTCAAACGCTTCGAATTCCCTGAAGAATACAATCCGATTCAGCTGTTCAAGCAAATCGTGGAGAATTCAAAAACAGGATACGATGAATCGGCTTTGCAGAGTCTTGTCCGCATCTTTGAAAACCGGATGCAGTATCCGCGAGCAGCCGAGTTTCTCAAAACGCTTATCGAAAAACATGGCGACGATGACAACAACAGCCGAGCGAAACAGCTCAGTCAGATTGTCGATCCCTGGGGCACCTTTGAAGGAACATCCATCGAACCAGTTGGCGATCAGATTGAACTCTCCTTCAAGTTTCGCAATGGCGAACTCCTCGAACTGGAAGCGTTCGCTCTCAAGCATGAGTTGCTGATTAATGATGTGAAAGCGTATCTGAAATCGCAGCCTGCCAAGTGGGATTGGGACAAGGCTCAGTTGGGAGACATTGGCCATCAGATTATTGCCAAAAATCAGACGCGATATCGGGGGAAATCGGTTGCGAAATGGACAGAAACGCTAGAGCCGCGGGAAGATCATCTGGATCGACGGGTATCGATCAACGCTCCGCTGAAAGATGCGGGGGCGTATTTGCTGATCGCGAAGATGAAAGACGGCAATACGAGCCGGATTGTCGTCTGGCTGGACAATATGAGCATTGTGCAGAAACCACTCGATAACAAACAGTGGTACTACTTCGCCGATACAAAAACGGGCGAGCCGATTCCGAATGTGACCACACAATTCTTTGGTTACAAAGTCGAATCTCAGCAGAATAGAAGACCGAATATCATCGTCTCGGAATTTGCCGACCGCTGCGATGCGGATGGGCAGTTAGTTGTTGGTGAAAAGCTTCAGGATCATAATAAGAACTGGCTGGTGACAGCGAAATCGCAAGATGGACGAGTTGCTCATCTCGGGTTTGATCGCATCTGGCATCAGAGGCGGCATTGGGTAACGTATCAGCAAAACAAAGTTTATGCGATTACTGATCGTCCGGTTTATCGTCCCGGGCAAGCGGTCAAATTCAAGTTCTGGATTCGTCAGGCGGATTATCAAAACATAGACAAATGCAAATTCGCAGGCAAGTCGTTCCGAGTTGAGATCGTAGATCCGCGTGGCGAAAAGGTTCTGGAGAAGACGTACACAGCCGACGAATACGGTGGATTCGATGATGAACTCGCATTGCCGGATGATGCGACACTGGGAAGTTATTCGATCAATGTTCCCTGGGATAATGCCAGCAATGTTGGTGGTGGAAATTCCTTCCGCGTTGAGGAATACAAAAAGCCGGAATACGAAGTGACGGTTGATGCTCCTGATGAGCCGATTCAACTCGGCGACAAGGTAACCGCGACTGTTAAAGCGAAATACTACTTCGGTGCTCCCGTCACGAAAGGGTTTGTGAAGTACAAAGTTGAACGAACCTCCCACGATTCCCGTTGGTTCCCCATCGAACCTTACGACTGGTTGTACGGGAATGGCTACTGGTGGTTTGGTGAGAATTACAAGTGGTATCCCGGCTGGAATCGCTGGGGTTGTCTGCCGCCAACTCCGTGGTGGTGGCACAATCAGGCTGATCCTCCGGAAGTGATTATGGAAAACGAAGTTCCGATTGGCCCCGATGGCACGATCGAAATTGAAATTGATACCGAGTTAGCCAAAGAACTTCATGGTGATACCGACCATAAATACTCGATTACGGCTGAAGTGGTCGATGAATCCCGCCGGACGATTGTCGGCTCCGGTTCTGTGCTGGTTGCTCGCGATCCGTTCCAGGTTTTCACCTGGATGAATCGTGGCTACTACAACGTTGGCGACACGGCTACCGCCAGCATCAAAGCCCAAACACTGGATAAAAAGCCGATTGTCGGCCCGACTGTGATCAAGCTGTATCAAATTCGTTACGACGAAAAAGGTCAGCCTCAGGAAACGGAAGTCGAAAAATGGGAGACAGAAACGAATGCTGATGGAATGGTTGAACAGAAGCTCAAAACCAGTCAGCCTGGTCAATTCCGACTCTCCTGCACGGTGACCGATGCGAAAGGGAATTCTCGTGAGGGAGGAATTGTATTTGTGGTTCGGGGAGAAGGTTCGAATCTGGCGGACTATCGGTTTAATGATCTGGAAATTGTACCGGATAAGAAATCGTATCAGCCGGGCGAAACCGTCAAGTTGATGATCAATACGAATCAGGAAAACTCGACTGTCCTGCTGTTCCTGCGACCTTCGAACGGCGTTTATCTGCCCCCACAAACAATTCGAATGCAGGGGAAAAGTACGGTTGTCGATATTGGTGTGAAATCCGAAGACATGCCGAATTTCTTCATTGAGGCGATGACGCTCAGCGATGCGAATATCTATCAGCAGTTGAAAGATATTGTCGTTCCTCCGGAAAAACGAATCATCAATGTGAGTGTCGAACCTTCTGCGGAACGGTATCTCCCGGGCAGCGAAGCGAAGGTGGATGTGATTCTGACCGACATGGACGGCAAACCGATTCAGGGATCGACCGTGCTGACGGTTTATGATCGCAGTGTCGAATACATTTCCGGGGGAAGTAATGTTCCTGAAATACGCGAATTCTTCTGGAAGTTTCGACGTTCTCACAATGCGAGTTATCGATCTTCTTTGCAGAGATATTTCGGAAATATTCTCAAGCCGAATGAACTGAGCATGCAGGCGATTGGAATCTTCGGAAATCTGGTGGCTGATACGGAAGTCACTAGTTTTCAACTTGAGTTGGCTGAAAATCAATCCGGCAAGGATTTTGGAATCGTTCGTTCCAAAATGAGTAGAATGAATATGATGGCCGATGGAATGGCACCAATGGCTGCTCCGATGGCGGGGATGGCTTTAGAGAAGTCCGCTGCTGATAAGGATAGTTCCGGCTTCAGAAACGATGGACTCGGCGGCGAGGCAAATCTGATTGAGCCGACCATTCGCAAGGAGTTTGCTGATACCGCATACTGGTCTGCCAATGTTACGCCCGATGAAAATGGCCGGGCGACGGTCACGTTCAACATGCCGGAAAATCTGACCGCCTGGAAACTCAAAGCCTGGTCGATGGGTGAGGGAACTCGCGTTGGTGAAGGCGAAGCGGCCGTCGTGACGGCTAAGGATGTACTGGTCCGTTTGCAGGCTCCTCGGTTCTTTGTCGAAAAAGATGAAGTCATCATTTCTGCGAATGTGCATAACTATCTCGAAGAAGCCAAGTCCACTCGGGTGGTGATGGTGCTTGAGGGAGGAACACTCAACGGAATGGATGAACTGACACGAACGATCACCATTCCTGCCGGTGGAGAACAACGCGTCGACTGGCGTGTTAAAGCGACAGCCGAAGGTTCTGCGGTCATCACGGTGAAAGCCTTGACCGATGCTGATTCGGATGCCATGCAGATGACCTTCCCGGTTTATGTGCACGGCATGTTGAAAACGGAATCGTTTACGGGTGTACTTCGAAATGACGATGGTGCAGGCAAGTTCACCATCAATGTGCCAGCCGAGCGTCGTCCCAATGAAACGCGATTTGAAATCCGCTATTCACCGACACTGGCTGGAGCGATGATCGATGCGTTGCCTTATCTGCTCGATTACCCTTACGGCTGTACCGAACAGACGCTCAATCGGTTTGTGCCTGCGGTGATCACTCAAAAGATTTTGCAGGACCTGGGCGTCAACCTGGAAGAGATCCAGAAGAAGGTAACAAATCTGAATGCTCAGGAAATTGGCGAGGCTGACGAACGAGCCGCTCAATGGAAACGGTTCGAGACTAATCCCGTTTATAACACCGACAAGATGAACGAAATTGTCAAAGTCGGCCTCAAACGTCTAACCGACATGCAACTTTCCGACGGCGGCTGGGGCTGGTTCTCCGGTTACGGCGAGCATGCTTACCCACATACCACTGCAACAGTTGTGCATGGTCTGCAGGTGGCCGAGGCCAACGGCATGGTGCTGGTCGAAGGCATGCTTGATCGCGGAATCAAGTGGCTCAAAAAGTATCAGGACGAACAGGTTCGTCTGCTGAAGAAAGGAGAAGCCAAGAAGCCCGAGCATCCTTATCGCACTAAGGCAAACAATCTTGATGCGTTGGTGTATATGATTCTTGTCGATGCGGGGATCAAAAATCAGCAGATGCAGGATTATCTGTATCGGGATCGTACCGAGCTATCGGTTTACTCGCTGGCGATGTTCGGACTGACACTTCACAAACTTGAAGTGCAGGATCGCCTTGATATGGTACTCAAGAACATCGAGCAGTATTACGTTGAGGATCTGGAAAACGAGACCGCTTATCTGAAAATTCCTGTGGGCTACTCGTGGTGGTACTGGCACGGAAATGAAGTCGAAGCGAATGCGTACTATCTGAAACTGCTCTCCCGAGTTGAACCGAACGGTGTGCGTGCTCCGCGACTCGTTAAGTATCTGCTCAATAACCGCAAGCATTCGACTTACTGGAACAGTACGCGAGATACCTCGTTATGCATTGAAGCACTGGCGGAGTATCTGCAGGCATCGGGAGAAGATCAGCCGGACATGGATCTCGAAGTCCTGGTTGATGGTCAGGTCAAACAGCAGATTCATATCGATGGCAAGAACCTGCTGACCTTCGATGGAACGGTAGTCATCGAAGGCGAAGCATTGACGACCGGTCAACACACGGTTGAATTCCGCAAGGTGGGCCGCGGGCCTCTGTATTGGAATGCCTACCTCACGAACTTCACACTGGAAGATCCGATCACGGCGACCGGACTGGAATTGAAAGTTCGACGTTCCGTTTACAAACTGATTCCGAAGAAGGATGCGAAGACGAATGTCGCGGGTTCGAGTGGTCAGGTTGTCTCTCAGAAAGTGGAAGAGTATGACCGGATTGAACTGCAACCGGGCGATGAGGTTGTCAGTGGTGATCTGCTCGAAATCGAACTCGGCATCGACAGCAAGAACGATTATGAATATGTCATCCTGGAAGACTTCAAAGCCGCGGGGACGGAACCGGTCGATATTCGAAGTGGTTACATTGAAGGCGGAAATGGAGCGTATGCTGAATTCCGGGATGAGAAAGTTGCCTTCTTTGTGCGGGCACTTCAGCGAGGAACCAGTAGTATGAAGTATCGTCTGCGAGCAGAAATCCCCGGAACCTTCTCAGCTCTGCCCACCTTCAGTTATGCGATGTATGCTCCCGAATTGAAAGCGAATTCGGATGAGTTCAAAATTACGATTGAGGAACGTGTGCGGGAGTAACCTTGATAAACCTGAGGTAAAAAAGAATCACTGATACGCACGGAATTTCACAGATGTTTTAGTCTGGGATTCTCCGGCGAATCCGTGGTTCTTTAATTTATCAACTATGCAAGTTCTTTGTTAAAGAAATCGATGGTCCGTTTCCACGAAAGTTCTGCGGCTTCTTCGTCAAATCGGGGTGTCGTATCGTTATGGAAGCCGTGGTTGCAGTCTTCATAAAAGAAAACCTGATAATCGACGTCATTCTTCTTGAGGGCATCTTCATACGCAGGCCAGCCGGCGTTGATGCGTTCATCGAGGCCGGCGTAGTGGATTAAGAGAGCCGCTTTGATTTTTGAGACATCGGCTGGATCGGGTTGGCGTCCGTAATAAGGAGCGGCTGCATCGATCACATCGGGAATCTCGACGGCCAATGTATTACAGATTCCGCCCCCATAACAGAAGCCGACGACACCGACGTTACCATTCGACATTTTGTGAGTATCGAGCATTTTGGCAGCGGCGGTGAAGTCGTGCACCATTTCTTCGGAATCCCGCTTCTGCTGCATGGCCCGGCCTTCGTCGTCGTTGCCGGGATATCCTCCCAGTGGATAAAGGGCATCGGGGCCGAAGGCCAGGAAGCCGGCTTTGCCCAGTCGACGTACCACATCGGCAATGTAGGGATTCAGACCACGATTTTCATGCACGACCAGCACGGCGGGTAATTTGCCAGTTGCCTTAGCAGGCCAGGCCATGTAACCCTGCATCTCTCCTGCCCCTTTGGGAGACATGTACTTGACCGTTTCGGTTTTGATAGCCGGGTCATCTTTCTTGACCTGCTCGGCCCACGCATAGTTCGGGCTGATCGCCTGAATCAATCCTTCGACGGTCATGCCGCCTACGGCAAACGCACCGACACCACGAACAAAGTCGCGGCGGTTGACCCGGCCGTGGGCGTAGTCGTCGTAAAGATCGAGAAGTTTCTGATCGAAGTCTTTAGCCTGTTTGCGTTCCATGAGATTTCTACCTGTTTGAGGAGGTGTTGGAAATGAGATCAGTGCAGCTTGTAAGAATCGGTAACTGTGGAGAGTTCTTCAAGTGACTCCACACTAATAATTATGGTTTCAACTCCAAATGGAAAATCGATGAATTCATCTCTTGATTTTCACAAAAGTGATGTTATTGAGTTTAATCACGAATCGATCCTTCAACACTTACCTGCCTCGTGGCACAAGAAATAGCCAGAGTGGAGCCGTCAGGCGTCCCAGGAATGAGAGGGCGAAAATCAGCAGGAACGGATTCCATTCGTAGTTCATCCATTGGAATGGAGCCTCACTTGCCAACTGCTTTTCCAACCAGAACCCGCCCGCCAGTCCGGTCAGCCCGGCGATCAGACCGGCTCCCTGACGGCACAACGCCAGTTGAAACGTGTTTCGATGTCTGGGCGTGACGATCAATAATTGATTTTGTAACGAGAGGTTGACGGCTCCGAATAATCCCCACATCGCATACGCTCCCCACAGCCAGAGCCAGTTTCCCTGTAATGAAAACATCCAGAAAGGAATCGCAAAGCTGACTGCGAATGTGCTCAGCAACAGCATGTTGCGGTAACCACGTCGATCTCCGAGTTGCCCGGCGATCGCAGCGGTCACCATCTGGAGTGCATACATGACACCGGTCAGTAGATAGTAATTCGTCAAACTGACTTGCAGTTCTCGATAGCTGTGGAGAAAGAAGGTGGTTTGTGTCATCCCCTGAAAAAAGGCCAACCACCAGGAGAAAGCGAGAATTCCGAGAAAGCCCCGCATTGAATAGCCGGGGTGATCCGTCATTGATGGAATGGTGGGTGCTGTCTGGTGAGCGACTTCAGAATTGACTTCGACGGCAGGCCATTTCAGGAGTGGGATCAAAGAGATCAACTGGAGTAGATTTCCAACTCCGAAGGCGATGAGATATCCCGCCCATTCGATGGAATCAGTGGTGAGGGGATCGCGCAGATAATCTTTCAGGATCGATGCCGCGACAGGAATGAATATCAGGACGAGGGCTTTGGCGATATCTCGCCGGGCAAAAAATCGGCCCCAGCTGTTTTCGGAGGCCAGATCACTCAGCCAGGAGAGATATGCCGTATAGGCAATCGACTGAAAGATTCCCTGCAATGCCAGGACGCCAATCAGGAAACTCAGCTTCGACCAGTTCTCCGGCAGAAGGACAACGAGCGGAATCCCACACGTACAGAGCCGAGCCAGTATTGAAGTCGCAACAAACAGACGTTTTCGATTTGCGGTGAGCCGCAAAGCCAGGGGCGTCAGTACAGCGAGCACACCCACGATTTCCGGCAAGGTCAGCAGAACAGTGAGAACCCAGGTGGCTGCTCCCAACGCTCCCATGAAGTAGTAGAGAAAACCACCTGTCGTGAGGGAATAGCCAGCCGTGAAGAGCATTTGATTCTGAACGACACTGCGTCGAATCTGCTTCGTGCGTGTCGAAAGTTCAGAGGAATTCAAGGGAGTTCAGTCCGTAGTCCAAGAGGAAGTCTTGATAACGTTGAAGAGAGATCCTATTCGGATCCATTGGTGGGAATTGCTTTTCTTAATCGAGGATCGTCAAGAACGGCGAGTGCTTTTTGCTGAATGGATTTGGCGGCAGTCGGGTCATCAATGGCTTGAGCGACTTCAATCAGTGTGAGGCATTCTTCAACGAAATGGTTTTCGTTATGAGATTTGAATTGATCTCCTGCTCTTGCAATTTTGTTGTAGTTCTTTTTTCTGATTTCATATAAATATTTACAAGACTGAAATTCCTGATCGAAGCTGTCCAGATATTTTTTTATGAGATCATATCTCTTAGCTGCGATTATTGTACGCTTGATAAAAATCCAATAACGTTCAGCTTGCTCAGAATTTTGTTTATCTATTTCATCAAAATAAATTATTGACTTGCTGTCTTCTCCCAGAGTTCGATTAAGTGCCACGACATCTTTAAAAATATCGATATTACCTTTATTCTCTTGTAGTAGTTTCAGCTTACGGTCACGAGTTTCAATCATCGCTGTTTTCGCCTGTGGATAAACTTTTCCCAAGTCTTCCCAATAACCTAGAGCAAATGATAGTCGAACTCCAGACATGGCTTGATCATGCTCCAAGGCATGGTCGTGAAACCAGAGTGTTCGTTCAAGGGCTTTAACATACTCCCCTTTCCTTGTTAATTCATTGGTTTTCTTCAGATATTCCTGCATGTTTTCAGCCATTGTGGTAGTTCCTGAAGCGAATAGAAAGCTGGCGAATAGGACATTCAAACAGGATCTGAGCATGATGTGAATACAATCTCTTAAAGTCGGACAAGTTTGACTGATCAAATAAACCCAAACAACTTCAACAATGGCCAGTAGATCACCTGAAGGATAATAGGACTGACTGGAATTGTGTTTTGCACCCAGTGGGTGCTGTAAATGACTTCATCAAGATACAACAGACCGAACGAGCCTGCATAAACCATCAGGATTAAACCGAGATAAAGACTTACGTTCATTGCGATCGAATCTGATTTTTCTTCATGGTTCATAACAGCCCCATCAGTTTCAAAATTGGCCAGTAAATCAGACGGAGGAATTCTTCTCCCTCATTTCCCAGGGGGACATAATTGCTGAAGAAATAGGTTCGGAAGACCATTTCATCGAGGATGATCATGCCGAAGAATCCAAAGTAGATCAGCGGGAGCATGATGAGGCCGAAGAGCACGTAAGAACCAGTTTTGTCGGATTCGCCATCCATCGGTTGCGACTCCCGTTTCATGGGTGAGAAGAGATGTTTTGTATACGCTATCAGTTCAGGATCGGGCTGCCAAACGTTTTTCTGAGTTTTATTCGTTTCCTAATAAGCGGAGAAGGTATCTCGATTTCAAAATCCTTAAAGAATTTCCGAAACCCTGCTCCGTGGAGCGGGGTTTATTGATTGACTGAGTGTCAAATTCACATCCAGGACACCCACTGCTCTTCTCATTCAAAGAGGAGCTGAGATACAAATTCGACAGGAGATCATCATGCGTTTGAACTGGTTAAGCTGCGGAGTAGCCGCATTGTCACTGACCGCCACAATGGCTGTTGCCCAACCCCCGAGAGAGGGAGACCGTCCTGGTGGAGATCGCCGTGGAGGCGAGCGTGAAGCTCCTCCAATGGTGAAAGCATTGGACACCAACTCCGATGGCAAAATTACGGCTGAAGAACTGAAAAATGCCACGAAAGCGTTGATGGCACTCGATGGAAACGGCGATGGAGTTTTGACCGAAGAAGAATACGGTCGCCCACGTGGTCCACGCGGTGGATTCGGCGGTCCGGGCGGTGGACCTGGCGATTTCATGGGCCAGTTCGATAAAGATGGCGACGGAAAGATCAGCAAGGAAGAAGCTCCTGAGCGGATGCGGGAAAACTTTGATCGGATGGACGTCAATGGTGATGGGGTTCTCGATCAATCTGATTTCGAAGCAATGCGAGATCGATTCCGTCAGGGTGGCGGTCCCGGAGGCCCAGGTGGTGACATGGCCAGTCGCATGAAAGAAATGGACAAGAACGGCGACGGGAAAATCAGTAAAGAAGAAGCTCCCGATCGCATGAAAGAAAACTTCGATCAGATCGACACCAATAAAGATGGTCAGGTCGATGAAGCTGAGATTCGTCAAATGTTCGAACGCTTTCGTGGCCAAGGCGGCGGACGTCCTGATGGAGATCGTCCCGGTGGTGGTCGACCAGATGGCGATCGGCCTGAACGACCAAAAGCAGAATTTGAGTAACCAATCCTGAGTGGCGATCCCCCCAATCGCCAGCAAACCGAGAAGCCCGGACATGTTTGTTCGGGCTTTTTTTGTTCTTAACCATGCATCAGTGAGATTATGAATATTGGTAACTTGGGTGGCTGGGGTCGAACGAAGTGAGCCCCCAGAACGGTCGATCATCTGGGGGCTTCGCTGCGCTACGACCCCAGCCACCCATGTGTTATTTTTGTTCAATCAATCGAGATCGCCCGTAATCGCAATGCGTTGCTGATTACTGAAACTGAACTGAAGCTCATCGCCGCTGCGGCGATCATGGGATTGAGCAGCAGGTGATGCGAGATTGGGTAGAGAACGCCGGCGGCTATTGGCACGCCGATCGCATTATAAATGAGTGCGAAGAACAGATTCTGACGAATATTCTTCATAGTTATCCGACTCAGTTTTACCGCTTTGACGATGCCTCTCAGGTCTCCTTTGACGAGCGTCACTCCAGCCGATTCGATCGCGACATCGGTGCCCGTTCCCATTGCGATCCCAACATTCGCTTCCGCCAGAGCCGGAGCATCGTTAATGCCGTCTCCGGCCATGGCAACGATCCGGCCCTCTGCTTTCAGGGATTTGATTTTCTCGTGTTTATCTTCCGGCTTAACTCCAGCTTCGAATTCATCGATACCCAGTTTCTTCGCGACGGTTTTTGCGGTCTGTTCATTATCGCCAGTCAGCATGATGATCCGCAGGCCCATTTCATGGAGAGTTTTGACCGCTTCGGGTGTCGATTCTTTGATCGGATCTGAAACTGCAATAATACCAGCGAATTGATTATCGATGGCAACGAACATGACGGTTCGTCCCTGCTGCTGAAGCTCGTCGGCCTGCTGATCGAGAGCGGTCACATTCTCGACATTGCGATCAGCCAGTAGAGATTGCTTTCCAATCAGGATTGATTTTCCATCGACAGTTCCTTCGACTCCGCCACCGGTGATCGAATTGAAAGCGGATACGTCTGTGAGTTTGATATCACGATCTTTGGCTCCACGCACAATCGACTGCGCCAGCGGGTGTTCGCTGTTGCGTTCAACCGAAGCGGCTGCTTTCAGCAATTCCGATTCTTCGATGGACTCGACCGGAATACACTCTGTCAATTTCGGATGTCCTTCGGTCAGTGTTCCCGTTTTGTCGACAACAATTGTGTCGACTTTTTCGAGAGTTTCCAGGACTTCGGCATCTTTAATCAGCACGCCTTCCTGAGCACCGCGTCCGACTCCAACCATAATTGACATGGGCGTTGCCAGTCCCAGTGCGCAGGGACACGCAATGATCAGCACGGCGACCGAATTGACTAAGGCCCATGCCAGAGCAGGCTGTTCGGGTTGAGCGATTGCCCAGACCAGAAAAGTCAGAATTGCAACCAGCAAAACGGCGGGCACAAAATAACCTGCGACCGTGTCGGCAACTTTTTGAATGGGTGCCCGGCTCCGTTGGGCATTCGCGACCATGTTGACGATTTGGGAAAGAACCGTCTCTTCACCGACCTTCTCGGCTTCGATAAGAAAGGAACCAGTCTGATTGACCGTCCCGCCAATCACAGAATCTCCCGACTGTTTTTCGACGGCTCCCGGCTCACCGGTAATCTTCGATTCATCGACCGAACTTTTTCCCTCTTTGACCTGACCATCGACAGGAATCTTTTCACCTGGTCGAACTCGGAGTTGATCCCCCTGCTTCACCTCGTCGAGAGAGACATCGCGTTCTTCCCCATTTTGGACAAGGTGAGCAGTTGGCGGAGCTAGTGAAAGCAGTTCGCGAATGGCACTGTTGGTGCGGCGGCGGGCTCTCAATTCGAGCACTTGCCCCATCAGGACGAGTGTGACAATCACACTGGCAGCTTCAAAGTAAACTGCCACTTGCCCCTGATGTTTGAAATTCTCCGGGATAATCCCCGGGAACAGAACTGCCACCAAACTATAAAAATACGCGGCTCCTGTCCCAATCGCGATCAACGTAAACATATTGAAGTTTCCGGTGACGAACGATTTTCCACCCCGTACAAAAAACGGCCAGCCTGCCCACAATACGACTGGCGTGCTCAATATCAGTTGCAGCCAGGCGTGCAGTGGATGCCCCAGCCATTCATTCACGGGAACATTCACCATCGGCAACATCGCCAGCAGAAAAACGGGAAGCGTGAGCGCCAGAGCGACCCAGAAACGAAAGGTCATGTTCTGAAGTTCCGGGTCCTCTTCCTCGGTATTGGCTGAAACCGATTTTGGTTCGAGGTCCATCCCACACTTCGGGCAATCGCCGGGATGATCCTGTTCGATTTCCGGATGCATCGGACAGGTGTAAATCGTTTTCTGCTCGGCTTTTTCCTTGTAAGCGGGATTGCGTTCCAGAGACATGCCGCATTTCGGACAATCACCCGGCTTGTCACTTTCGACACCTGCGCACATCGGGCAGATATATTTTGCTGTTGAACTTGAAGGCTTTCGATTGGAACCGAGTTCCACAACCTGCTGATCGCCACCACAGCAACTATGCCCGACTGACTCTTCCTCAGCCCCGCTGACGAATTTCTGCAGACAATGCTGACTGCAGAAGTAATACGTTTTGCCGTCTTTTTCGGCGGTCAGATTTGTACTTTCATCGACCGTCATGCCACAAATAGGATCGATCGCCATTTCGATGCCTTTCCATTTCGTCTGATTCTTACTCGTTGTTAATAATTGTTTCTACTTTCATCATAGATTGAATGATACAGGAGTAAACAACAGGGGAGAGGAATCGCGTCTACCATAACGAAAACGGCACCTGGTACAATTTACCAAGTGCCGTTTTGAGATTGTTTTCTTTGCTGATTGATCGCTTACAAATCCAAATCAATTGTCCATTGCGAGGCTTTGTCGGTGGAATGCATCCAGCCGTCGTTGGAATCGACGGAAAGTCCTTTGCTGCGATGTTCATTATTCATCAGCAGGAACGGCTGGTTGGTGCGGATATAAGGGTCCTTTTTGGCACTGCCATTGCGGACCTTGATGATCTCCCACTTGGAAGCAGGATGATTCGAGTTGTTTGTGTAATAGATGTTATCGTAGGCTCCGTGATGCATATAGAGCTGACTTTTGTTGTAGGCGGAGGTTGGGTTCACCGTGAGGTAAACAATGTCCCCGTTTTTAATTGGTCCTGACTGTCCATTGACGCGACGAATGTAGTGGAGGACGCCGGCATTGGATTTGTGCATGGCCACCGCTTCGCCAAATGTGCCGTGCTTGTAGGGCTTGGAAAGATATTCGTTTCCCGATTTCAAATACAAAGCGGTGCCGGCATCGATCACCGCTTCTACCCGAGGAGCTTCGTAGCCACCATCAGAAAGAATCAGATCATTGTGGACGCTCATCAATTTGGGAACATTGACTTTAATGAAGCCGCTCTGTTTGCGAATGGTGATATAATAGACGGGCTGATCGCCTGAGACGCCGAACTCTTCGGTCAACCCTGGTTGAATTCTCGATTCTCCAGCTTCAATAAACGGACTCCAGTCGTATTTTTCTTTCAAAAAACTGGAATCGACATTACGAGTTCGGCCACCCAGATCGATTTCATCTTTGGTTCCGACTTCAAAACCTTCAAAACCGGCATTGGCTTCTCGCGAATACCTGGCATGAGCCTCAATTTCCCGATCGGCAGTCACTCCTGAATCACTCTCGACGACATTCTTTTTCTCGAAAGCCACGGTCACCCACACGGGTTGCGATCCGGCATTGGTCACTTTAATCACTTTCTGTGCCATCACAGACTGTTCGCTACCAGTCGTAAGCAGGCCGATCAACCCGGTCAGTATCGTTCCTCCGAATTTGATTCTGTAATTCATCTTCAGTATCCCCTCGTCCTAATGCTTGAAAATCCATCAGAGCCCATCACTCTGATTCAAAGTTGGTATTGACTGCCTGCATGTTGTGGCAGTGTTCCATTCATCAGGCTTTACGGGGAGCAGTAGAGAAAACTGCGCGGATATTTGCAAAAACAGAAAGAATTTTGTGTGCTGGAAAACAGCTGACACATTTACTCGCGGGAAACGGCCAGCCAGGCCTCGATTTCATCCCGTTTTTTCCGAGCTTCCAATGCGTCTTCATTTTGTCCCATCAGTTGATAGACGCATCGCAGCCCGTCATAGGCAACCGCCATGCCATCCTTCAGCATTCGATCTTCCGGATCCAAGGTCAGTGCCTGTTCCAGGCTCGTCTGCATTTTCTGAAAGCTTGCTAAAGACTCAGGCAGATTTTTCAATTGTCTCCAATGTATCGCCATGCGTTCGTGGCACCAGGAAAAATTATCGTGGGTTGTCGCTGTGACGGGGAATCGTATCGCATATTCTTCAGCGACTTCCAGAGCCTTCTGGAACTGTTCATAAGCCACATCATTTTTTTTAGAAGCATGAGCAGCATCACCGGCTGCAATGTAGGAACTCAATAAATTATTATAGAAAGACTCTCTGGCATCTTTTGATTCCTTAAGAGTCTCCAACAGGACAATGGCCTCCTGAATCGTTTCAAAAGCTTTGTCTCGCTCTCCTAAATCGTCAATGGCTTGCGAATAACCCTTAATCGTGCGGGCCAGTTCAAATTGAATCTCCTGATTGTCAGGATCATCCCGTAACAACTGGCGGCAGATTTTTGTTCCCTGAATCAGATAGGGCAGTGCTTTGGCTGGTTCTCGCTGATGGGGATGAGCTTCATCGATCCAGTGTTCGTTCTGTAGATAGTCTGCCAGAATTCTTAGAGCTCGTGCCTGATCTTCCAGGATATTTTGATCGGTCGAACTTCCGCCAGGAGAAAGGGCTTCGAAAATTTCGACCGCTCGCAGCATATTGGCTTTCGCTTTGAGGGAGGCATTCCCGCCGCCCGCATCTCCGTATTCGTGATATAAGACGCCCATATCGACAAAGACATTGGCCATGTTGCGGTCGATACGATTGGCATAGTCAGCTGCTCGCGTGATGTTCTCCAAATCCTTTAAGGTGACTTTCAGTAAGTCACGTCGGATTTTTGAAGCTCCGGGAACCTGATACAACTTCATCTGGACGGTCTCAATAATCGTCTCCAGCGAAGTCAGGGCGACTCGAATACCTTCATCGGCTCGCTCGGCTCGTTCGGTGGCCAAGATGGCAAAGTATGTTGAAACAGCCGTTCCTATCAGCAGGCTGGCAACGACACTCACCATCATCCCAGCCAGGGCAGGCTTTCGGACACACCACCGCCAGAGTTTAACGGGAGCAGAAACAGGTCGAGCGAGAATCGGCAGTCCTTCCAGATAACGCTTCAGTTCCAGTTTCAATTCCTCAGCTGATTGATAGCGAGAAGCTGAATTCTTCTCGAGACATTTCAGGCAGATTGTTTCGAGATCGCGGCTCACTTGGGGATTCAGGACGCGCGGGGAAACAGGAGGATCTTCAATCACCTGCATGATTGTTTTGACGGCATTGTCCGACTGGAACGGGGGGCGTCCCGTTAGAGTGGCATACAACAATGCCCCAATCGAATAGACATCCGAGAGTGGACCAATTTCATAGACCTGTCCACGTGCCTGCTCGGGAGACATAAAGCTCGGAGTGCCAATCACCTGTCCTGTTTTTGTCAGCTGATCATCCCGATTCACCTGCTTGGCCAAGCCAAAGTCAGTCACATGTGGATCGCCATGATGATCGACGAGAATGTTCCCCGGTTTCAAATCGCGATGCACAATTCCTTCCTCGTGTGCGTAAGCAATGGCCGCTGAAATCTTTCGAATCATTTCTGCTGCCTCACGCTCCGGGAGGGGTCCGTTCTGCAATAACTCTTTCAAACTGGTGCCGGAAATATAACCCATCGAAAAGTAGTGCTGGTCTTCACTGACTCCAACATCAAACACGGGAACAATGTATTGATGGGTCAACTTAGCCGCGGCTTGAGCTTCGATTTGAAATCGTTGAACTTCTTCTACATCGGCCTGCTGACCATAGAGCATCATCTTAAGAGCGACTTTGCGATCGGCATTAATCTGGTGTGCCAGATACACAATTCCCATCCCGCCATGGGCAATGATCGATTCAATTTGATAACCTGCAACGGCAGGCAGAAATTCCGTTTTAGCCGTTCGTTTCAGACTGTTCTCGGCGATCGCAGCCGCGATTCGATCTGCGATGCGGGTTTCCCACTGAGGATGCGAGGTCTCATGATCAAGATTCAAGACGGTTTTAATCGTCTCGGTTTGCGCAGATAACGTTTCCATGCGAGACTGGCAAGCCTTGCAATGGGACAGATGAGGTTCCAGATCCTGCAGATCACTGGAGCTGATCGTTCCCTGAAGCACCTCAATCAGCAAATTGTCATTCGGGCAGTGTGACATTTGTCTGAAAGTTTCTCATGAAAGAAAGTTGGTTATGGGGACTGAAAGTGAAGTCGATCAGGAATTGAGTCGGAATATCTGCTCACTGCATTCCTGAAGTTTCTCGACTTCAGCAGCAATCATCTTCTGCACCTGATAGCGACTCGAATAAACTGTTGGCACCAGCATGCCAAGTTCGTCGGCGACTTCCTGTCCTGACTTTTGTTCGATGGAAATCTGTTCCCACGCTTTCCAACGCTGAGGCTCGATTCGCTGTTTCACTCTTTGCTTGGCAATATCGAGGATTTCCAGATCGAACTCATCACACAAGCGAGTTGTCAGATCCGCCTGTGCGATCGCAGAATCCAACTGATCCAGTTCGGCCTGAATTTCAGATGCCCGTTTCTCTGCACGAAGTTCCCGAAAGAAATCGGTAATTGCATTTTCCGTAATGCGTCGGAGCCAGCCTCGAAATGTGAGATTCGATTGATACTCGAAGCTCCCCATTTGCCGAGCCAGTTTGATCAGTACATTTTGCGTCACATCCTCCGCATCAGCCGGCTGCAACTTCCGATTCAGACACCACTCATAAATCCGACGTCCGTAACGATTCACAAATGCATTCCACGCCTCAGGATCGCGATCATTCTCACGAATCCTCAGTAACAGACTCACATGCGTTTGGGAGGTCGATACGTCTGACATAAAAATTCTTCGCTGATAAAATCCACTCTGCAAGTTCACTCTATCAAGTTGTACAGTGAGATCTCATACTACCCAAATCCGACTTCCGAATGCCAGTTGAAACCTGGCAATTCAGGCATGTCTCTTGCGATCCTTTTTGACGTCTGCGACAACGAAAGATGTTGCCATGAATCACGATGCAGAACCAGATTCGATTTCCGCACTAACATCTCAAGCAAATCAAGGGAAAGATACTCGATTTCGCTATGGCTGTCTGGCCGTCTATTCGATCTTGACAACCCTGGCGGTACCAATTGCTTTTCTATTGGGACATACGGTATGCGCACTAAGTTTTTACAAGAGTCGTGCAGAGTACCAGGAAATCAGGATCGAGCACTATCTGAAGGAAAATCCCCAAGCATACGGCCAGCTTGAAGTTGTTCACGCATCCAATGGCTGGGCTTATCCTCAGGGGAGCGTCAATTCCCAGGCAGACCACGACCGGCTCTCTAAAGAATTGCTGTGGATGTTTGGAGATGAACTGTCTGAGAAGATGATGGACAACGTTGAAGTGAATCTGAAATGAAACCGCCTCTCCTCGGTATCTCTGTGCACTCTGCGAGATGTTCAAAATAATGGCATTCAAGCTGAAATTCACAGCACATGGTGAATGCGTACACTGCACTCCAAAGTTGCATAAGTATGAACTCTCAATTGAGTTAATGCGAATCATAAGAATTGCTGCTCACTGGCATATCCTTTGCTTGTGATGTCACGTGTTATCATTAGTCTTTTCGTTCAAATTGGATCATATAAATCGAATTTGTTCACCCCACTTAGTTAGATGGCGATGCGTCTCCTATTGGATGTCGGCAAAGCCATAATGGAGCCTCTCCAATGAAGATGCGTAACGGATTCACTTTGATCGAGCTGTTAGTTGTCATCGCGATCATTGCCATACTGGTGGCTTTATTGCTCCCAGCAGTTCAACAGGCCCGTGAAGCTGCTCGTCGTTCCAGTTGTAAAAATAATCTGAAGCAACTGGCTCTGGCGATGCATAACTATCACGATGTCGTCACGAAGTTACCTCCAGGAGCATTTCGAACGCCGCAAGTGAATTACCCGTTAGGCTGGGTGCCTCGCTTGCTCCCCTA
>TARA_R100000789_G_scaffold72949_2_pt1 | contig 26168 bp, 24 predicted proteins | sample TARA_R100000789 | Tara Oceans TARA_R100000789 (sample SAMEA2623403) | marine metagenome | biome: marine biome (ENVO:00000447); feature: mesopelagic zone (ENVO:00000213); material: "saline water (ENVO:00002010), including plankton (ENVO:xxxxxxxx)" | depth 450 m
TGGCTGTGTTGACGGCAAATGGCGTGGACGTGCCGGGACCACTGGTTGAGGGGGCTCAAGACGGCCTGCCCACGGCCTCTGCCCTGATTTCCAGCTTTCCCGACGCGGCGCGTGACGCGCTGGCGGTGGCTCGCGCCAACGCTGCCGATGCCTCAGATGCAGGGGGAGTCGGGGGCTTTCTGCGCAACCAGCTTGGCGCGCGTTCTGTCACGCCCCGCGAAGGCAATGATCCCGATGCGATCCTGTCGCGCGCCGAAGCGGCGCTGCGCAATGGCGATCTGAATACCGTCTTGACCGAGGTCGAGATGCTGCCGGAGGCGGCACAGAATGAAATGTCGGACTGGGTGGCGATGGCCCGGTTGCGGCGCGATGCCCTCGCCGCCGCTGCCGATCTCACCCAGACACTGAATCAGGAATAAGGGTCGGAACCATGCTTTGGTCACTAATCAAGATCGTTGTGTTCGTCGCGCTGGTCGCGGCCCTGGCCCTTGGCGCTGGCTATCTGCTGGAAAGCACTGGGGGGATTCAGGTCACCGTTGCGGGGATGGAATTCACCCTTGGCCCGCTGCAATCGGTGATAGCCGCCGTTGTCCTCGTCTTTGTCGTCTGGCTTTTCTTCAAGCTGTTCGGGCTGGTGATCGCCACATTGAAATTCATTAACGGCGATGACACCGCACTTAGCCGGTATTTCGACCGCAACCGGGAGCGCAAAGGCTTTCAGGCGTTGTCCGAAGGCATGATGGCACTGTCTTCTGGTGAGGGGCGTCTGGCGATTGCCAAGGCCACCAAGGCGGAAAAATACCTGCACAAGCCAGAGCTGACCGATCTGATCACCGCGCAGGCGGCGGAAATGGTCGGCGACAACCGCAAGGCGGAAGAGGTCTACAAACGCTTGCTGAAAAACGACAGCACGCGGTTCGTCGGCATTCGCGGGATCATGAAGCAAAAGCTGGCCAGTGGGGACACCGATACCGCCCTGCAACTGGCAGAACGTGCCTTTGCCATCAAACCCAAACACGCTGAGGTGCAGGATACGCTGTTGCAACTGCAGGCGGAAAAGCACGACTGGGCCGGTGCGCGCAAGACGCTGGCGGCCAAGCTGAAACACGGGGCCTTGCCGCGGGATGTCTATCGCCGTCGTGACGCGGTGTTGGCGCTGTCCTCGGCGACAGAAATCGACGATGCAGAGGCCAGCGGTAAGGCCGCCGAGGCCGCGATTGAGGCAAACCGCGCCTCCCCCGATCTGATCCCCGCTGCCGCTTTGGCCGCGCGTGCCTATATTGATCAGGGGCGCAAACGCAATGCCATGAAGGTGATCAAGAAGGCCTGGGAATCGCATCCTCATCCCGACCTTGCCGCCGCCTTTGCTGCCATCGAACCGAATGAGACCCCGGACCAGCGGGTACAGCGGTTTGTGCAACTTACCCGGATTCAGCCCGACCACCGTGAGACCAAGCTGCTCAAGGCCGAACTGAACCTGACCGCCGAGAATTTCCCCGAGGCGCGTCGCGCGCTGGGCGATCTTGTCGAAAAGGACGCGGACGCCCGCGTGCTGGCGATCATGGCAGCCATCGAAAAGGGCGAAGGTGCCAAGGACGCGGTGATCCGCGGCTGGCTAGCCAAGGCATTGACCGCGTCGCGCGGTCCGCAATGGGTTTGTGACAAGTGCAATGCCATCCACGCGGACTGGGCACCGATCTGTTCCAACTGTTCGGCCTTTGACACGCTCAGCTGGACAACGCCGCCGCAATCCGAAGTGGTGCTGCCCGCGGGGGCCAATATGCTGCCGCTGATCATCGGCAGCGCGCTGGAGGACAAGTCTGACGAGGTCGAAGACACCCCCGAGGTGATCGACGTCGGTCCCGACATGCCCGCAACCGCCGCCCCGACAGCGGCCAAGCCCCCAGTGTCCGAGCCGGAAGATGCCGAAGTGATCGAGGCCGAGACCCCTGAAAAGGAAGACGCAAAGTAGCGTATTTCCCCACGCGGGCCCCGCGTTCGTGGACACGGGGCCAACGGTGGACGACGGGCCCGGTGTGCCGGAATGGCCCTGAGAATTTGACCGTTTAGGCTATCTGTGTGGAGAATTGGTCGCGTAGCAGGTTCTTCTGGACCTTGCCCATGGTGTTGCGCGGCAGTTCCTTCAGCAGGTGGATGGCGCGCGGGTGTTTGAACCGGGCCAGTTGCGGGCGCAGGGCCTCTAGCAGCGCGTCGGGGTCGGGGGTGGTACCGGGTGAGGGGACTATGGCGGCAATCACCGCCTCGCCGAAATCCGCATCCGGCACACCGACAACGGCAGATTCCGCGACGCCGGGCAGGGCATCCAGCAGCACCTCTATCTCTTTGGGGTAAATGTTGTAGCCGCCCGAGATGATTAGGTCTTTTTGTCGACCAACGATGGCGACATAGCCGTCCGTGTCGATCTGGCCGAGGTCGCCGGTGATGAAGAACCCGGTGTCGCGCAACTCCTTTGCCGTCTTTTCCGGCATGCGCCAGTAGCCTTTGAACACGTTCGGCCCGCGCACCTCTATCATGCCGATCTCACCGTCGGGCAGGATCTCTCCGGACTGCGGATTGGTGATGCGCAATTCGACCCCCGGCAGCGGAAACCCGACGGTCCCGGCGCGACGTTCACCGTCATAGGGGTTGGAGACGTTCATATTGGTTTCGGTCATACCATAGCGTTCAAGGATGCGGTGGCTGGTGCGAGTTTCGAACTGCTCATGGGTTTCGGCCAGCAGCGGGGCAGAACCGGAGACGAACAGCCGCATGTGCCCGACCAGATCGCCGGTGAACCGGGCGTCGCCTAGCAGCCGGGTGTAAAAGGTCGGCACCCCCATCAGCACCGTGGCGCGGGGCAAGTCCGCCAGAACCGCGTCCAGCTGAAAGCCGGGATGGAACAGCATCGCAGCCCCTGACAAGGCTGAGACGTTGATCGCCACAAACAGCCCGTGGGTGTGAAAGATCGGCAGCGCGTGCAGTAGCACGTCCTTGTCCGTAAAGCGCCAAAGGTCGACCAGCGCGCGGGCGTTGGACAACAGGTTGTCGTGGGTTAGCATCGCGCCCTTGGACCGGCCCGTGGTGCCCGAGGTATATAGGATCGCGGCCAGATCATCGGGGCCACAGGGCAGGGGGGTCTGATCGGGTGCGGCTGCTGTGGCGCGGTCGGTCAGGGTGCCCCCACCTTCAGCATCCATCGTCAACAGGCTGGCCCCCTTGGGCAACAGCGGAGTGATCGACTCTGCCCGCGCGGGATGACAGACCACAAGGCCGGGTTCCGCGTCATTCAGAAAGTAGTCCAGTTCGGCGGCAGTGTAGGCGGTGTTCAGCGGCAACAGCACCAGACCGGCGCGCAGGCAGGCGGCGTAGACCGCCAGCGCGGCGGCGGATTTTTGCACCTGAACGGCGACGCGGTCGCCCTTTTGCAGGCCGAGATCGGCAAAGACATTTGCCATTCGCGCCGAGGCGGTCAGCATATCGTCATAGCTGAGGCTCTGGCCCCCCGGCAGGTGCAGAAAGGGGGCGGTGTTACCAGCGTGGCAGCCGAACAGCGGGTCGAAAAGGTGATTGGTCATCGCGGTCTTTCAGCCTTGTGTTTTGACGGCGTGGGATTTCAACAGGGTCGCCAGCGGGCGGGTATGGGCCACGGTGCCGGAGGCCGAGTGCCGCTCTATGTTGGGGTCGATCTGGGCGAGGTCGTAGAGGTAGTTGACCATCGCGCCGCAAGACTGCCGCAGCCCGTTGGTTGAGCGATCCGCGCCGATGTGGATGTCATGGATCAACGCGCCATTGCCGAGGTGAAAGCGCGCCACCGGGTCCAGCGGACCGCCGCGCTTGTGTTTCTCGGAAATCAGATAACGGGCGACGTAGCCGCGCAGGGTATCATCGGCTTTGCCGTCTTCGGCCTCTGCCATGGCCTGCGCCAGTTTGGCCGACTCTGCCTCTGGAAGGGTGGGCAATACCTGTTCGGCCCAGCGACGAAACCCGGGGATGGGTGACAGGGTAACAAAGGTGGTCAACTGGGGCAGGGCGGTTTTCAGATCCTCGACCACCTGTTTGATCAGCGAATTGCCAAAGGAAATCCCGCGCAGCCCCTTCTGGCAGTTGGAAATGGAATAGAACACGGCGGTGTTGATCTTTTCCGGGGCGAGGGCGGGGCGGTCCTCTGCCAGCACGGCCTGAATGTTGTTGGCGATGCCATCGGTCAGGGCGACCTCGACAAAAATCAGCGGCTCATCCGGCATGGCGGGGTGAAAATAGGCGTAACAGCGGCGGTCGTCGGGCAACAGGCGGCGGCGCAGGTCTTCCCAACTGTCGATGGCATGTACCGCCTCATATTCGATGATCTTTTCAAGGATGCTGGCGGGGCTGTCCCAATTGATCCGACGCAGCACCAGAAAGCCCTGATTGAACCAAGACCGGAAGAGATGCAGGAAATCCTGATCAATGACGGCCAGATGCGGGGCATCCTTTATCATCGCCAACAGATCACAGCGCATCGCCACAAGGTCAGCCGTGGCCCCGGCGACCCGGTTCAGGCGGCGTAGCAATTCCTGCCGGGGTGGTTCGGCACAGGCGGTCAGCGCGGCCAGCGTTTTCGGATCGCGCGAATTCGCGTAGTCGGTGGCAAGCTGCGCCAAAGTTTCGGCATCGATGTCGAAATCATGCGCAAGCATGTCAAAAAAGGCGCGTTTGTCTGCCCCGCTCATCTCGCGGTATTTCGCCAATAGCGCGCGGGACACCTTGCTGAACGACACGTCCCCCAGATCGGTCAGCAGCAGGTCACACAGTGCGCGTGCTGACCGTTTGTCATCAAGACGTGCGCCTGATCGGTTGCGTTGCGTGATGGTCGACAGAAGGTCGATCAGATAGCTCGACTGAATCATCTGTATCTCGGCTCTTTCGGGGTTTGTCTGGCCCGGAACGATTGGGCCCCTTGCTCAGGCCAGCGTCACTTTCGCAGTCGACAGCCCGACTGTCACGGTCAGTGAGCCTTCATTCACCAGCCAGCGACGCAGGGTGTAGGTACGCGCGCCTGTACTGTGCATTGGGTCGGCATCGGCCAGCGCGCGGGCAGCGTCCAGCGTGTCAGCGCGGTAGATGATCAGGCCCGCGCCCTCGATCTGGGTGCCGGTGTCATCCGAAAGCGGCCCGGCAAGGACAAGACTGCCCTGCGATTCAAGCGCGCGCTGATACGTCAGGTGATCGGGCAGCACCGAGCCCAGATCTGGCCCGTCCGTGGCAGGCACCGTCATGACCGCATATAGCTCCAGCCCCAATGCACCCCTTGCGCGGGCGGTGTCGCGGTAGGTGGTCCAGTCCGGCATTTTGCTCCCCTCCAAAATATCGATATTTATTGACATACACATTTTATATCGCCAAAAGAAAGGAAATTCTGAGAGGAGAAGCCATGAAACTGCTGGTGGGGACTTATGACGGGGCCGCTGCGGTCTACAGGGTCGACGGGGCGCAGGCGGTGAACCTGACCGCCGCGCTGCCACAGATCGGGGCGGACCTGTCGGCGCTGCTCGCCTCGCCTGAGTTGATGGCGCAGGCCGCCGCGGTTGAGGGTGCTGGCGTTGCCGTGGCAGAGATCACACCTGAATTGCCCGTCAACGCACCGGGCAAAATCCTGTGTCTTGGCCTGAACTATATCGAACACATCAAGGAAGGCGGCTATGATATCCCGGATTATCCGGCGATTTTCATGCGCACGCGCCAATCCATCATGGCGGCTGGCGCGCCGCTGGTGCGGCCGACCTGCTCTGACAAGCTGGACTATGAGGCAGAGCTGATGATCGTTGTCGGCAAGGGCGGGCGTCACATCTCTGAGGCGGACGCGCTGGACCACGTCTTTGGCTATACGGTGTTCAACGACGGGTCGGTGCGCGACTTCCAGCGCAAGACGCACCAGTGGACGCCGGGCAAGAACTTTGACCAGACCGGTGCCATTGGGCCGTTTGTCGTCACGCCCGAAGATTTGCCGGAGGGTGCCAAGGGTCTGAAGATCGAAAGCCGGGTGGGGGATGAGATCCTGCAAAGCTCGAACACCGGAAACATGATCTGGGGTGCGGCGCAGACCATCGCCATCATGTCCGAATTCACCACGCTGGAGCCGGGCGACCTGATCGCGCTGGGCACGCCTCCGGGTGTTGGCCATGCCAAGAAACCCGATCCGCGCTGGCTGCGCCCGGGTGAGGTGGTCGAGATCGAGATTGAGGGCATCGGCATCTGCGCCAGCCCGATTATGGATGAGGCCGATCTGGCAAAGGCGGCGGAATGAGTGAGGTCGCCGATGCACGCGCCGAGGCGCAGGCAGCCGTGCGTGACCTGCGCACGCGCAAGGGGCGGCTGGACGATGCCTCGATCGATCTGATCCTGCGCGATGCGCGGTCGCATTATGCCTGGACGGACAAACCGGTTCCCGATGCGCTGTTGCGTGAGATCCATGAGATCATGATTGCCGGGCCAACCAGCATGAACACCTTGCCCGCGCGGTTCATCTATGTCCGCAGCCGCGCGGCCAAGGAGCGACTGGCGAAGTCCCTGAAGGAAAAGAACATCGCCAAGATGATGGCCGCCCCGGTGACGGCGATCATTGCCTATGACCCGATGTTCTGGACCCGTCTGCCGGAAACCTTTCCGCATGAGGACCGCCGACCGCTGTTCCGTGACAAGCCAGAGCATTGCGAAGTGACGGCGCTGCGCAATTCGACCTTGCAGGGGGCCTATTTCATGATCGCAGCGCGGGCGCTTGGTCTGGACGTGGGGGCCATGTCAGGTTTTTCCAACGCCATCGTCGATCAGGAGTTTTTTGCCGAGAGCGGCTGGAAATCCAACTTTCTGTGCAATCTCGGCTACGCGGATGAAAGCGCGCTGTTCGGAAAATTACCGCGTTTCTCGTTCGATGACGTGAGTACCGTGATCTGACAGTGGCGCGGAGGAGGAGCCGCGCCACTGCCAATAGAAACGTCGAGATCCGATCAATCGGGCCGGCAGACCGCGCCTACGCGGCGCATTCCAAGGGAGGAACACCATGACTTTTGTTTCTAAGGGGCTGACCGCGACGTTGGCGGTTTTGTTGACCACGGCCGCGCCTGTCTGGGCTCAGGAAAGCATCACCATCAACGTGATCGACGGCTATCCGGCGCGCTCGATGTGGGTCCAGGAGTTCACCAATTTCTTTATCCCCGAGGTCGATAAACGATTGGCCGAAACCGGTGCCTACACCATCGACTGGCGTGAAAGCTATGGCGGCACAGTGGTCAAGCCGCGCGGCGTGCTGGAGGGTCTGCAACTGGGTCTTGGCGATATCGGCATCGTCACCACGATTTTCCACAGCTCCAAACTGCCCAGTCAGGCGATTGCGGCGGTGACGCCGTTTGTGTCGTCCGACGCGCGGGTGGTGGCGAAAGCGGTGGATGAGATCGCCCGGGAATTCCCGACCATGCAAGAGGAGTTCGCCGCCCAGAACCAAGTCTATCTGACCACCGGTGTGGTGCTGGACACCTACCAGTTGTTCTCGCGGGACAAGGTGGAATCCCTTGCCGATCTTGAAGGCACCAAGATCGCCGGCGCGGGCATGAACTTGCGGTACGTTGAGGGGATCGAGGGCGCGGCGGGTGTGCGCGGAGGCCTGACCGATTTCTACAACATGATGCAGACCGGACTGGTGGACAGTTCGATGCTCTGGCCAGAGGCGGCAGCGACCTTCAAGATCTCCGAGGTCGGCCCCTACATGCTAGAGGCGGATTTGGGCGCAGTGAACACCAAGACTGTGACCGCGAACGCCGATTTCTGGGGTGGCCTGCCAGAGGAAGTACAGACCGCCATCACAGAGGTGGCCGTAGCCTACCGCGATCACCTTGCCGACCTGGCGATGGAACGCGCGGCCGAGGCCCGCGATGCCTATGTCGCCGGGGGTGGCACCATCGTTCCGATGAGCGATGAGCAGCGCGCCGCATGGGTTGGTTCGATGCCCGATATTGCTGCCGAATGGGCCATGGGTCTGGACGATGACGGCAAGCCGGGATCGGACATGCTGCGCGCCTATCTGGCCAAGGTCAGTGATGGCAACGCGTTGCGCGACTGGACAGCCGGGCTGCCCAAGTGACGGCACCCAATGCCCAAAGCGGTTCGCCGGTAGCAAAAGGCTACCGGCGGCTGCACGGTGCGGTGTCCCGATTGGTGCACGGCGTCGCACTGGGGGCCAACGCAACCGGAACGTTGATGGTGCTCGCCCTCGTGATTGTGGTGAACTACGACATGCTGGCGCGCACCCTTGCCAACCGTCCACTGCACGGCACGATCGAACTGGTGCAGTTTGCCATGGTGCTGATCGTGTTCCTGCAACTGCCCGATGTGATCCGCGCCGGACGGCTAACCCGGTCGGACGGGTTTTTGGTCCTGCTGGAAACACGAGCGCCGCGCGTCGCGGACTTGCTGCGCCGCGCCATCGACCTGCTGAGTTTTGTCGTCATGACCTTGATCGCCGTCGCCTCCTTTCCGCTGTTCTTCGAGATGTGGGAAAACCAAGACTACTTCGGCATTCCGGGTGTCTTTACAGCGCCTTGGTGGCCGATCAAGCTGACGGTGCTGGCAAGTGCCATCCTCTGCGCCACGGTCTTTGCGCTGAAAGTCCTCAAACCGGGGAGCGCGAGCACCCAATGAGTCCCATCGAAATTGGCGCCATCTCGGTCGCGGCCATTGTGGCCCTGATCTATCTGGGCGTGTACATTCCCATCGCGTTGACAGCCGTGTCCTTTGTGTCGATCTGGCTGATGCGCGATAACTTCACCCTCGCGCTGAACTTGCTGAAAATCGCGATCAGCGAAAGCGCGATGGAATACCCGTTTGCCACCATTCCGCTGTTCAGTTTCATGGGGTTGGTGGTCTCCAAGGCGGGCTTGGGCAGCGACATATACGCGGTCATGAGCGCGGCCTTCCGCCGTGTGCTGGGGGGCATCGGCATGGCCACCGTCGGTGCGAATGCCGCTTTTGCTGCCGTGACCGGCAGTTCCATCGCGTCGGCCTCGGTCTTTTCGAAGGTCGCGGTGCCCGAAATGCTGAAATACGACTATAACCCGCGCTTTGCGGTGGGGGTTGTGGCCGGGTCGTCGGTGCTGGGCATGATCATCCCTCCCAGCGCCATGCTGATCATCTATTCCTTCGTCGCCGAACAATCGGTGGGTGAAATGTTCATCGCGGGCGTGATCCCCGGCCTGATGCTGGCCGGGGCCTATATCGGCGCGATCTGGGTCATGGGGCGGTTTACTCCCGGCTTTGTCGGTGGCCGCCCGGCCGAGGATTACGCACCGATGGGCTGGGGCGAGATTGCCCGCAAGACCCTGCCGATGCTGGGCCTGATCGTGACCGTGATCGGCGGCATCTACCTTGGCTGGACCACCCCGGTCGAGGCCGGGGCGGCGGGCGCAGCACTTGGCCTGCTGATTGCCGTGGCGCGTCGGTCGATGACGTGGCGCGGGCTGTGGGATACACTGATCGAGACCGGCCACATCACCGCCGCGATCCTGTTCCTAATCACCGCCGCATCGATCTATAGCCGGATGCTGGGTCTTGCGGGCCTGCCCCGCGAACTGGAAGCCATCCTTGCCAGCAATGAGTTCAGCTTTGTCGTCATCATGATCTTCTATGTCATCCTGATGCTGTTCCTTGGCACCATTCTGGACACCGCGTCGATCATCCTGATTGTAGTGCCTCTGTTTTTGCCGCTGATCGAGCCGATGGGCCTCAGCCTTGTCTGGTTCGGCATCATCACCGTGATCGGGGCCGAAATCGGGCTGCTGACACCACCCTTGGGGATTTCCTGTTTCGTCATCAAGGCGACGCTGAATGACCCGCGCATCACGCTCAAGGACGTGTTCCTTGGGGCGCTGCCCTTTGCGGCGGTGATGCTGGTGGTCCTTGTGGTTCTGATCGCCTTCCCCTCTCTTTCCCTTGCTTTGCTGTAGGAGGCTGCCATGCGTGACGTGACGCCCGACAATATCACCGAGGTTTTCACCGGCTATTTCGGCCCCGACACAGATCCGCGGTTCAAAGAGGTGATGGGCGCGCTGGCGCGTCACCTGCATGCTTTCACCAAAGAGGTTGGCCTGACCCATGATGAATGGCGCGCTGGGCTGAAGGCGATGGAATGGGCGGCAGAGATCACAACGCCTGAGCGCAATGAGTTTGTGCTGATGTCGGACGTGCTGGGCTTTTCCTCGCTGGTGGACATGGTCAATTCGCACCCCGGCGCCACCAGTTCCAGCGTGCTGGGGCCGTTCCATGTCTCTGACGCACCACTCATCGCGATCGGGGCCGACCTCAGGGGCGACTTCGAGGGCGAGGTGCTGCTGGTCCAGGGCCAGGTTCGCGATCTGGACGGCAACCCGATCCCCGGCGCAAAGCTGGACATCTGGCAGACCGCGCCCAACGGGCTGTATTCCAGTCAAGATCCGGATCAGGACATCATGTCCTTTCACGGGCTGATGACGGCGGACGAAGAGGGGCGCTATGCCTTCACCACCGTGCGCCCGGTGGAATATACCGTGCCGACGGATGGGCCCGTGGGGCAGATCCTGAACGCTGCCGGGCGGCATCCGTGGCGGCCCTCACACTTGCATTTCATCATCACCGCGGACGGTTGCCGCGAACTGGTGACAGAGGTCTTTCCAGAGGACGACCCCTATCTGGATCAGGACACCGTGTTCGGTGTACGCCGCGATCTGGTGATGTCCTATGAGCCACAACCGGCGGGGACCTTCCCTGAGGGGTTTGATCTGTCCGGCAAGGTGGACGGCGCGTGGTCCAAGGTGAATTTCGATTTCAAACTGCTCCGCCGCTGAGCATTTCGTGACCGCCCCGGCCTTGGCCCGGTCTTGGCAAGGGGGCGGTGCTCTGTTCATGTGCGCGCGACCACATCAAAAGGACATGCCATGACATCGCCTAAACCCCGCGTCGGCCAAAAAGTCGACGAAATGCAGCTTGCCGTGGCGGGAGAGGATCGCGCCATTGCCGTCGGTGCGCCCAAGGACCGCTGGACCATGCTGTTTGTCTATCGCGGAAAGCACTGCCCGCGCTGCAAACGGTTCCTGTCCAAGCTGAACACCGCCCTGTCGAACTGGACGGCCAAGATGGACGTGGTTGTTGTTTCCGCCGACCCCGAGGACAAGGCGCTGGCTGACAAGGCAGAGTTCGGCTGGAATTTTGACCTGTGCTATGGCCTGACAGAGCCGCAGATGCGCGCGCTTGGCCTCTACGTCTCGGAACCGCTGTCCGAGGCAGAGACCGACGCGATCTTTGCCGAACCGGGTGCCTTTGCCCTGCGGCCCGACGGGACGCTGATGCTGGTTGATATTTCCAACGGTCCCGCCGCGCGCCCGGATCTGGAGGAACTGCTGGACGGCATGATCTTTAACATCGACAAGGATCGCCCGGTGCGCGGAACGGCTTGAATACTATTCGCCGGGGCGCGTGCCGCCAAGAGCATCGCGCAGCGCCCCGGCCTCTTGTGCCAGCGCCTTGAACCGGTTCGCGCCCAGCGCCTCGGCGCCATAGGCGTCCATCGAGGTCCAGACCGCGTCGATCTCTGCCAATAGCCCGCGTCCTTTGTCTGTCAGGGACAACAGATTGCCGCGTGTGTCCTGGGGATCGGGCCGCCGGGCGATATAGCCGCCCGCGATCAACCTTGTTGTCATGGTGCTCATGCTTGCCTGCGTCACCTTGAAGGCCCGAGCCAGTTGCGCCTGAGACATCTCTCCCATGTGGGCCAGACCGTCGATCAGTCGCGCCTGTCGGGGACCAAGGCCAAGCGGTTTCAGCCTGCGGGTCAGTTCTGCTTCCAACAGGTCGGCGGAATGCAGCAAAAGATGAAAAAGAGGTCGACGTTCGGTCATGAAGATATACTTAGTATGCTAAGTTAATTCCGACAACAGAATCGAAGGAGCTTTGTACGAATGTACCGATTTCACCGCTTTGCCGGAACGATGTCCATTGCCTTGGTGACGCTGCCTGCGTTGGCACATGACGGCGAACTTCACCACATCGAAGCTTTCTTTGCCGATGCAAACATCGTCTCCGGGCCGTCAATTGTGGATTGCACCCTGTCCGGGGGAACAGAAACCACCTGTTTCTCGATCACGGTCAAACCGGACCCCAAAGCCTATACACCCGGTCCATGGTGCCCGACCTCTATCACCGATACCGCAGAGAGCGGCGGCATCTGGTTCCTAGATGGCGAGATCCAAGACGTCGACGGGGCATTCATCACCCGTCTGTCTGAGATCTACGGCGATACAAACTGGCAGTTGTTCGACCCAGACACCGGCGCGGTCCGCTATACTGGCACGCTGGAGGCTTGCGAGGCTGCCGCCCGCCCGGATGTCGACCCGGCCTATCAGAACTACTGTGTCCAGTGCCTGCCAGAGTATGTGCCAGAAGAGGCGTCGATGACCTATGTCATCCCGCTGCACCCACAGATGATGGATGCGCCAACCCCGACCAATCAGGCCGGATCGGGCCTTGCCTATAACGGTGTGCGTCTGGACGGGCCTGCTCCGGTGGATGCGATCCTGGGTGCATATACCATCGCGCCCTTCGATGATTGCGGCGGCCATGTGAACACCCATGTCGGTTATCACTACCACGCCGTGACGGATTGCCTGCAAAACGCGCCCGCCACCACGACAGAGGTTGCGGAGACGGACAAACAGATCGGCATCGCGATGGACGGCTTTCCGATCATGGCGCACCGTGACGACCTTGTTGACCAGTTGGATGCCTGCAACGGCCTGATGGTCGAGGGCGCAGGCTATCGCTATTTCGCGGGTGCGCCGGGCAGCAACGCCATTCTGGGCTGCCATGTGGCCGAAGTCGGCTGTGCGCTGGAAAACGGAACCGGCGTCTGCGACGCGTCCGCTATGGCGCGCCGAGGACCGCCACCGGCAGGCGCAGGCGCGCCACCACCGCCGTTAGACTGAGGCGATCAGCCCTCGACCGGCACCTCCGGCCGTTCGCGCAGGAAGGTGCCGGTTTGCTGGTAGTGGCTGAGCAGTCGTTGTGAGGCCAGATCGACATTCCGCGCCACTGCCGCCTCAAGGATTTCGCGGTGTTCGCGCGGCACGTCGCGCGTGCCATAGTTCTGCGACCGTCCGGCCAGATAGCGATAACGCACGTTCAGATCGTACAACTGACTGCAATAGCGCAGCAGGATCGGAGAGCCGCAATTCGCAAGCAGCGCAACGTGAAACGTCTTGTGCCGTTCTTCAAAGGTGGCGATGTCGCCCGTATCAACCCGCGCCATGCGGTGATGGGCCAGCACCAGTGCCTCTTCCCATGTGTCATCGGCGGCGGCGATTGAGTCGCGCAGGGCCATGTCCTCTAGCGCGCAGCGCAGCTTGAGGATTTCGGCAAAGTTATCCTGACTGACAGGCGCGGCGCGAAAGCCGCGTTGGTCCAACCGTTCAACCAACTGGTCGGAGACCAGCAGCGTCAGCGCCTCGCGGATCGGCGAGGCGCCGGTTTGTAGCCGGTCCTTGAGATGCTCGATCTTCAGCTTTTCGCCGGGGGCGAGGTCACCGGTGATGATCATCTGCCGGATTGCTTGATAGGTGCTTTGCGTGGCGGACACGACAGGCGGGGTCACGGGCGGTGACGCAGGGGCGGGGCTGTTGGCATTCATGCGCTTGTCTTAGCCCCGGACTGTGAAAAGGCAAAGCGCCTTGCGCGCGTCATGTCTGCGGACGGTCAGGGATGCCGCGTCGCGCGTCACCTGTCGCGTCGCGGGTGGTGACGCCATCATTCAGGACAAACATGATGATGCAGGTTTCGGTCCCCTTGTTGGACCACGCATGATTGGTGCCGCGCTGGATGCAGACATCGCCCGCCTTTAGCAGGACATCGTCTTCGGGGTCGTCCATCAGCATCCAGATTTCACCGGTGAGGACCAGCGCGTAGTCGACGCTGTCGGTGCGGTGCATGAAGGGATGGCGTGCGCCTTCGACGATGTTGGCCGCCGCGCCCATCTCGGCAAAAGCGGTTGCACCGTCCAGTTTGGCCACGACCTCGGGGTCTTCGGGCTGAAACTCGACACAGCGGAATACGCTGCCATTTGCGGGCGGATGCAGGGTGAAATCACCAGTGCAGGTTTCGGTCGCGCCGTCGTATTCGGCGGGTGTCCCGTCCGAGATCCAGAAGTTGGTCAGGCGCACACCGGGGCGGTTGGGGCGCTCAAGGAACTGCGCGGCGGTTTGGTCGCTTTCGATGATGGCGCGACCGGTGGCATCGTGTCCGGTGACGACGCGGCGGAACTCTTTCATGGGGTATCCTTTCAGGTCAGGTGGCGTGCTTGCGCGCGCGGAATTCGGTCAGGGCCCAGAGGGCGGCCATCAGGGCAATGCCAATCGCCGCACTGAGGAGGTCCTGAAACAGGAGGAGAACCCCCGCCAGCGCGGCGACGACCCGACCCGGGAGAGAAAGAGGCCGGTGGAACACGCCGATCACGGCGATGGCCAGCGCCGTCACCCCCAACGCGCCGGTGACAACGGCGGTCAGGTTCTGACCCAGCGTGCCCTGCAACAGCAGGCCGGGGCCAAAGCAAAAGGCAAAGGGCAGCAGAAAGCTGGGCGCGGCATAGGCGGCGGCGGTCCAGCCGGACTTGTTGATATCCGCCCCCGCGATCCCCCCTGCCACATAGGCGGCAAGCGCCACGGGGGGCGTGATGGTTGAGATGCAGCCGAAGTAGAAGACAAAGAAATGCGCTGTCAGCACCGGCACCCCCATCTTGACCAGAGCGGGCGCCACCACGGTGGCAAGGATCAGATAGGCGGCGGTGGTGGGCAGGCCCATGCCTAGGATGATCGATACGATCATCGTTAGCACCAGCGCGATCAGCAGGCTGCCACCTGACCCGAGGTCGATCAGCACCGCGATTTTGGACCCCAACCCGGTTAGGCCAAGAATGCCTGCAATGATCCCCGCCGCCGCACAGGCAGCAGAGATGGTGACGACGTTCGACGCGCCCTCTGTCACGGCACCGGCGATGCGGGCCAGCAGGTCACGGTCAATGCGGCGGTTCCAGATCACGGTGGCGGTGATCATTGCCCCCATCGCCCAAAGGGACGCCTTGAACGGGGAATAGCCCAACAACATCAAACCCAACAGCAAGGCAAAGGCGGCGATGAACGGCATCCCGTCCCAAAGCACCCGCGCGGTGCTGCGTGGATCGGTTGTGGGGGTGGTCACGGGCTCGATCCCGCTGCGCACGGCGCGCAGGTGGACGACGACAAAGGCGGTGCCAAAGAACAGCAGCGCCGGCAACAGACCGGTGGCCATGATTTCAGTGTAAGAGACGCCCACGATCTCTGCCATGATAAAGGCGGCGGCCCCCATGACTGGCGGCATGATCTGCCCGCCGGTCGAGGCGACAGCCTCAACCGCGGCCGCCTGATGTGGGGCGTAGCCCTCACGTTTCATCAGCGGAATGGTCAGGGTTCCGGTCACGGCGACATTGCCCGCCGCAGACCCCGACACCATTCCGATCAGTGAAGAGAACAGCACCGCCGACTTGGCAGAGGCCGCGCGCATTCCGCGTGTCAGGCGGAACGAAATCTCAAAAAAGAAGTCCCCCGCGCCGAGACGCGACAGTAAAGAGCCGAAGATGGTGAAGGTGATGATATATGTCGCTGCAACGCCGATAGGGATGCCATAGATGCCTTGGGTGTCGGTGGTCAGAAAGGTCACAACCCGTTCCAATCCATAGCCGCGCCCGTTCAGGATTCCGGGCAGCCATGGGCTGACAAAGGGGTAGAGGAAAAACACCAAGGTGATCAGCGCAAGGATCAGACCGATGCCCCGCCGCGCGGCCTCGAACACCAGTGCGACGATGACGATGCCCGCCCAATAATCCTGTTCGATGGTCATGCCGCCGCTGAAGGCGATCGGCTTCCACCGTGACAACAGCCAGCCGCTGGCAATGAGTGCGGCAGCGATGAGAGCCATATCCAGTGCCCGCGCAACTCGGTTGTGTTCCAGCCCCGGTGCCGCGGGTTTGCGGGCGAAAAGCAGGGTCAGCGCCAACATCAGGTGTGTCAGCCGCATCTCCATCGTCGACATGGCGATCACGCCGGAAACGATCAGCAGGTGGTATGCGCCAAAGACAAAGGCCACGACGGCCAGCAGTTTTGCAGGCGTGAGGGTCTCGCGCAGGCCGAACATGGCGCGCTCCTTTTACTGATTGTCTGAATGGGGGCGGGGCCACGATGGCCCCGCGCGACGCGTTACTGCGCAAAATAGGCGGCGGCGCCTTCATGCAGTTCAATAGACAGACTTGCCGCGCGTGCCTTGTCGATCTGACGTGCGTTGGCGTTTTCGGCAGCGAACTCATCAAGGTGGTCGTAGATCGCGGCCACGATGGCCGATGCGACGTCCACATCCATGCTGGCGGGCACGATCAGCATGTTGGTCACACCCAGCACGGTGGCGGTGGTCTCCATGCCGTAGACATCAGGCGCGATGTCATAGGTGCTGTAGGCCGGGTTTTCCTCAAGGATCTGCGCCAGCTTGTCGGGGTCCATGGTGATCATGCGCAGCTTGCCAGAGGCGGCGGCCTGCATGACGGCGGCGGCAGGATACCCTGACAGCGCCAGCGCGGCATCAACATTTCCATCCGACAACTGGCTGAATCCGTCGCCATAGCTGAGAAAGCTGGGCGTGATGTCATCCAGCGTCAGGCCATAGACCGGCAGCATATTATTGAGAAAACCCATGGTGCCGCCGCCCGCAGGGCCAACGGCAACACGCTTGCCCTTGAGGTCGGCAAAGCTCTGGATATCGGAACTATCAGCCACGACCATGTGCAGCACGCTGGGGTGCAGCGGGCCAAGTGCTTTGATGTCCAGCGCGTTGCCGTCATAGGCACCCCGCCCGCCCACCGCATCAGCGGCAAGGTTGGCATTGGTGATGCCCAGTTCGACCTCACCCATGGCGACAAGACGCGGGTTTTGAACGGACCCCTGCGTAACGATGGGAACCATGGTCATGCCGCCTCCGGCATATTTGTTCACCAGGTTCGAGATACTCTGCCCGACCGGAAAGAAGGCGCCGCCGACGCTGGCCGTGCCGATCCGGTATTCCTCTGCGGATGCCGCAAGGGACATGGCCGCAAACGCAGCCCCGGCCGTAAGCGTCTTGATAAAATGTCGCATGATAGTTCCTCCCTATCATGACAATAACAGCGATATTTACTTCACTCAATAAAAAATATCGATTTTAATGTGACCGTATGGTTTACCCGATCTTGAGAGCGCCGCACCGGAGCCAAGGTCCGGATCAGTTGTTGGCTTCAACAAATCCACTGGCAATGGCCCGCTCAACGAAGGCGTCAAGCGCCGCAGTCCGGTCCGCATCGTGGTACGGCAAAACCATCGCCTGCCGCACCGAAGTGATCTTGCCGGGAAGAATACGCACGCCGGACCCTTGGGGGAAATTGCGTTGCAGGCTTTGCAACACGCCAGCAACAACGTCCCCAACGCCGCCTCTAAATAGGTCAAACGACGCGCCGGGGTCCGATGCGCGCACCAATTCAGCGTGATGCAGGGCCTCCGTCAGGAAGAGGTCATAGGCGGACCCGTTCCCGACAACGATTTTGGTGCCGGGCCTGTCTGCCTGATCTACAGAGGTGACGGGACTGTTGTCGCGCACTGCGTAGGTCGCGATGATCTCGGTGTACGGGCGGGTGAATGAGACCGCTTTGGCCCGCGCTGGATCGATCGCCAGAAAACCGACATCCCAAAGGCCCTTGCCCGCATCTTTGAACGTCTTTCCCGCCCCATCGTAGAGAACAAACTCAACCGGTTTGCCGATCTCCTCTGCCAGCCGTCTGGAAAGCGCAGGCGTTATTCCCCGAAGCTCGCCATTGTCGTTTTGCGCCAGAGCCCGGTTGCCAAGATTGATAGCTGCCCGAAGCGATGGTCCGGGTGCAATGGCCTGCAGTTGATTGCGCATGAGAATCCTCGTCTGGCTTGCGATTGGTCGGCGCTGTCTTACCACTCTCAACACTGAAGACGGAGCGGGGCAAGCCGTCGGTGCCACAAAGCGGGGCCCGTACCCTGTCGGCTGATGGCGACCCGAGGCAGAGCGCAAGGTCTGCATAATCGGTAGATTGACCATCTGCATCCTATTGTATACTTCTGCATGCATGATGATAGCAGCCGCAAAATCAACTGGTGGATTCACCGGAAGGTCGATCGCCCGACCGGGCACGGGGGCCTGTTTGGACCTGTCCGCTGACACCCGATCAGGCGATCTGGTGTGGGACGTCCGGCTGACTGAAGCTGAGCCCGCCGATCAAATGGCTTTGCGACAAAGGCATCGGCTTGCGTTCGGCTGCGGGGCCGGTGTGGTGCGTGGCCTTGCGCCATCGGCGCGTTGTGCGCGGCAACGTTTGCTGACCCGCCGGGGCCAGCCGGGTGAATACGATAGGGAGGATGCGTCTTGACCAATCTAGACGCCGCAGCACAGACCAAATGGGACATCGTCGTGGTGGGTGGCGGCAATGCCGGACTGTGCGCCGCAATCACGGCGGCAGAAACTGGCGCACGGGTGATCGTGCTGGAGGGGGCGCCCAAAGCGTATCGCGGCGGCAACTCACGCCACACCCGCAACTTTCGCTGTATGCATCACGGACCACTAGGCCCGTTGGTTGAAACTTACGACGAAGACGAATTTTTTGACGACCTTTTGCGTGTCACCAAGGGCCAGACAGACGAGCATCTGGCGCGACTTGCGATCCGCACGTCAGAGGCCTGTCTGCCGTGGATGCAGGCGCACGGGGTGCAGTTCCAGAAATCCTTGTCCGGCACGCTGTCGCTGGACCGGACAAACGCGTTCTTTCTTGGCGGTGGCAAGGCGCTGGTGAACGCCTACTACAACACGGCCGAGGATCTGGGCATCACCGTTCTTTACGACGCGCAAGTGACGCATGTCGGCGTCGAAGGCGCGGCGTTTACCCATGTCGCGGTCGAACAGGGCGGCGTTCAGGCCGATATCTCGGGCAAGGCAGTGGTGCTTGCCTCGGGCGGTTTCCAGTCAGATATTGACTGGTTGGCACGCGCATGGGGCGAAGCCGCGCGCAACTTCCTCATTCGCGGAACCCCTTACAATCGTGGCGTTGTGCTAAAGGATATGCTGGATCAGGGCGCGCAGACGGTGGGCGATCCAACTCAGTGCCATGCGGTTGCAATCGACGGGCGGGCGCCCAAGTTCGATGGCGGGATCGTGACCCGGTTGGACTGTGTGCCGTTTTCGGTTGTGGTGAACAAGGACGGTGCCCGGTTCTATGACGAGGGTGAGGATGTCTGGCCCAAACGTTACGCAATTTGGGGGCGACTGGTGGCCGCGCAGCCAGAACAGGTTGCCTATTCCATCATTGATGCGCGGGCGATCAACCTGTTCATGCCATCTGTCTACCCGCCGCTGAGCGGCAATACTCTTGAAGAACTGGCAGAAAAGCTGGGTCTGCCTGCGGCTGCCGTGCGCGATACGGTCGAAGCGTTCAATGCCGCCTGCACCGACGGCCCGTTCAAGCCGCAGGAACTGGACGGGTTGGCGACACAAGGCATTACACCCGCCAAGACAAACTGGGCGCGTCCCATCGTCGAGCCGCCGTTTTATGGCTATTCACTACGCCCCGGTGTGACCTTCACCTATCTGGGATTGAAGGTGGACGATCAGGCGCGGGTGACAGGCCCGGACGGGCTATATGACAATATCTGGAGTGCGGGTGAAATGATGGCCGGGTCCATTCTGGGGCAGGGCTATCTGGCCGGCTTCGGGATGACCATTGGCACGGTGTTCGGTCGTATCGCAGGCAAGGGAGCCGCAAACCATGTCGCTTGATGTTTCGCTACAAACCGATCCGGGCGCGTTGAGCGATGACCCGACCGAAGAAGCGCGCCGCCAGATCGAGATCTGCAATGCCTGCCGCTATTGCGAGGGCTATTGTCAGGTGTTTCCGGCGATCACCCGACAAAAGGTGTTCGCAAGCGGTGACATTACCCAGCTTGCAAACCTGTGCCACAACTGTCGTGGCTGCTATTACGCTTGCCAATATACCGAACCGCATGAATTCGCACTGAACCTGCCCAAGGCGCTGGCGGTGGCACGGGTCGACAGCTGGGATCGCATGGCGTGGCCGGGTGGCCTTGCGCGGGTGTTCCAACGATCGGGCATGGCGCTTGTGGCGGCTCTGGTCGTGGGGTTCGCGTTTTTCTTCTGGTTGGTTGCGGCGCTGCCCGGCGGCGGCGAGGGGTTTTATGCCTATCTTGGCCATACAGCTATGGTGGCAATTTTCCTGCCTGCGTTTGTGTTGCCGCTTGGGGCCATTGCCGTGTCGCTACGCCGCTATTGGCGTGAGGTCGGGGCGGGGCCGGTCCGCTGGGCGCATTTGGTTGATGCCTTTGCCGGGGCGGCAAAGATGCGCAATCTGGCGGGCGGCGGTGCTGGTTGCAACTTTGAAAAGGATGACCGCTATTCGCAGGCGCGCCGCCATGCGCATCAGGCGGTGCTTTGGGGATTTGTCCTGTGTTTCGCCTCTACTTCAGTGGGCACGATCCTTCACTATATCTTTGATATTCAGGCCCCCTACGGGCTGATTTCGCTGCCCAAACTGTTGGGCGTTCCGGGGGGCATCCTTTTGGTTCTGGGTGGCGTCGGGTTGGCCATGCTGAAACTCAAGGCTGATCCGGACCTGGGGGCCAAGGATTATTGGGGGGGCGAAATGGCCTTTGTCCTGCTGCTGTCCTTTGTTGGGCTGAGCGGTCTTGCGCTGTATGCCGCGACGGGAACGGCGTTGGTGGGCGGCCTTTTGGCGCTGCACCTAGGGTCTGTGCTCACATTTTTCCTGCTCACCCCCTATTCCAAGATGGCCCACGGTTTCTACCGGATGGCTGCGCTGGTGGCGGATGCGCAGGAACGCGCCAGATGACCCGGCTTCTTGTCTTGGAGGGTGACGGCATCGGGCCTGAGATCGTCGCCGCAACCTGTGATGTGCTTGCGGTGCTGGATGCGCGGTTCAATCTGGGATTGATCGTCGAGCGCGCAGAGATAGGATTTCCAGCGCTTGCCGCACATGGCACCACCATTCCCGATGCGGTGATCGCCCGGGCGCTGGAGGCGGATGGTGTGATCCTTGGACCGGTGTCACACAACGCTTATCCGCCAGTGTCCGAAGGTGGGTTGAACCCGTCGGGTGTCTTGCGCAAGCGGCTGGATCTGTATGCCAACATCCGGCCTGCGCGCACACCTGAGGGTCTTGGTGGACGGGCACCTGTTGATCTGGTTGTCGTGCGTGAGAACACCGAAGGGTTCTACGCCGACCGGAACATGGCCGAAGGGTCGGGCGAGTTTCTGCCAGAACCGGGCATGGCGTTGGCCATTCGCAAGATCACCGCAAAAGCCAGCAGGCGGATTGCACAAAGCGCCTTTGCCCTTGCCGAAACGCGGCCTGCGCGTCGGGTAACGGTGGTGCACAAGGCCAATGTGCTTCGTCTGTCGGACGGGTTGTTTCTGGACGAGGTGCGTAAGGTTGCAGCCGACCACCCAGAGATCACGGTGGACGAAATGCTGGTCGACGCGGCGGCGGCGCATCTGGTGCGCGCGCCAGAGCGGTTTGACGTGATCGTGACAACCAACATGTTTGGCGACATCCTGTCCGATCTTGCATCGGAACTGGCGGGCAGCCTTGGGCTGGGCGGGTCACTAAATGCGGGTGAGACCCACGCCATGGCGCAGGCGCAACATGGGTCAGCACCCGATATTGCCGGAACTGGCGCTGCCAACCCCGGCTCTCTCATCGCATCGGTTGCGATGTTGTTGCACTGGCTGGCAGGGCGCGGTGGTGCAGACAGCTTTGCCCGCGCAGGCGCGGCGACCGATGCGGCGCTGGCCGTGGCGCTGGCCGATCCCGCGGCGCGCACGCCCGACATTGGGGGGACGGGAACGACGCGTGCCATGACCGATAGGGTGATACAGGCGCTTGGGTCGGATTAACCCAGAAGGTCACGCAAGCCGCCGTAAATCAGCCGCAGCGACAACAGGATCAGAAAGACGTCCAAGGCTTGCCGAAACCAGCGATCCTCGATCCGGTTGAGCATCAGTTTGCCCGCAAGCGTGCCGCCAAAGCCCGCGCAGATCATAGCGACGATAAAAGCCCACCATTGCGCAAAGACAAATCCCAAAAGGCCAAAGGCGATGGTTTTGACACCGTGCTGAACAGTCATCAGCGCGGCGTGGGTGGCGACGTGGGAATGGCGCGGCAGTTTGTGCGACTTGGTAAAAGTGGCAACGAACAACCCGGTCGCGCCAAAAAACATGGTGAGAAAACTTGACACTACGCCCACCAGTAGCGGCCAGTCGCGCAGTCCCTTGGGGGGCTTTGCAAAAACGCTCCAGATCACAAAACCGCCGACACCGATCTGGACCCATGCGGGCGGCAGGCTGACCACGATGGTGCCGCCCACCGCGACACCGATGACAGAGCCAAGCGCAAAGGCCGGTAGGGCAGGCCAGAAGATATGCGGAAATGACAGCAAGGCCCGTCCAAAATTCGACCCGATCTGGATCACGCCATGGGTCGGGATCAGGGCGGCGGGTGGCACAAGTGTGGCCATGACAGCCAGCAGTATGCTGCCACCGCCGATGCTAAAGGCAGCGGTGATGAAAGAAGCCGCAAAACTGGTGACAACAAGAACGGCAAAGACAATCTCGGTCATTCCGTCGGGCAGCAATACGGGGGGGATCATCCGGGGCTTGCTCCTGTCGGGGTGGGCTGTAGCCTTGGCGCAACCGCGTTGGAGGGATGCGCATGCGCGTTGACTATCTTGGGCTTGAGGCGTTTGTGGCGATTGCCGACTATGGTTCTTTCCAGCGGGCGGCCGAGGCGCTGAACCTGAGCCAGGCGGCCCTGTCGCACCGGCTGCGCAAGATCGAAGAGGATCTCGGCTCTGCGTTGTTGATCCGGTCGAGCCGTGAGGTGTCGTTGACCGATACCGGGCAGGGATTGTTGCCAGAGGCGCGCGCATTGCTGAAGGCGTTGCACGACACCTACGAGTCGGTGCGTGCAGGCGCCCAGCGGCAGGCACGCAGGCTTGCCTTTGCGTGTCTGCCATCGATTGCGAACGCTGTTTTGCCGTCGGTTTTGGGCGGGGCGAGCGCCGAGCGACCCGACATCGCCTATGAAGTGCTCGATATTCCGGTGGACCGCATTTCGGGTGCGGTGCGCAGCGGGGCCGCGGAATTCGGTGTGACCATCGTGTCGGCGGAACTGTCCGACCTGCGTTTGCGACCATTGGTCGAAGAGGATTACCACCTCTTCGTGCCGCAGGGGCACGTTCTGGCAGGCCGGGACCATGTCACGCTTGAGGATATTGTTGGGGTGAACCTGGCGCGCATCCGGTCGCAGTCCAAGAACCGTCAGTTGCTTGATGCCGCGTTTGGTGACATGCGCGACCGCATCCAGTGGCGGTTCGAGGTTCAAAATGCCACCTTGGCGATGCGGTTGGTGCGCGCGGGCGTGGCGCTGACGATCCTGCCTGAAAGCGCCATTGCGATGGCGCCCATGACGCTGGTCGCGATCCCGTTTCAGGGCGTGCGGTTGCAGCGGACACTGGGCATTGTATCGCGGCGCAGCGTTCCACTGTCCAACAACGCAAGCACGCTTCTCGAAATGATCGAGCGCGAAATGCTGAACAAGTTTCGCACCCATATCGCGGCTAGTTCCGACCGGTCTTCCAGACCACGGGATTGATCATGTCCACCGGGTTTGCGGAGCCATAGGCGTTGACCAGCGCGTAGATGTCACCAAATTGCTTGTCGAGTTCCTCTTCCGTGATGAATCCGACATGCGGGGTCGGGATGACGCCCGGATGGGATAGCAGCGGGTCCGCCGGATCGCTTATGGGTTCACCTGCGAAAACGTCCAGTGCCGCCCGCCCGATCCGCCCGGAATTGAGCGCATCCAGAATGGCCCCCTCTTCGATCAGCCCCGCCCGCGATGTGTTCACTAGGATTGACCCAGGCATCATTGTCATCAGGTCGGCGCGGGTGATCTCATTGCGGGTGTCGGATGTCAGCCGCTTGTGAACAGACACGACATCAGAGGTGGCGAAAAACTCGGCGCGGCTGGGGGGTACGGTTTCGCCGTCCGCAGCGGCGCGGGCGCGGCTGTCGTCAGAGGCCCAGACCTGTACCCGCATGCCAAAGGCGCGTGCAAACCCGGCCACTACCCGTGCGATCCCGCCGTAACCATAAAGCCCAAGGGTCTTGCCCGCCACATTGCGTCCGAGTGGAGCGTCGCCTTGCCACGCGCCTGCCCGTGCCGACGCGATCTGATCGGGCAGGTAGCGCAGCGCGGCAATGATCAAACCAAAGGTCAGCTCGGCGGTTGGGGTCGATGGTCCGTCCTTGGTCATCTTGGAACAAAACAGGATGCCCTCGCGGGTCAGGGCCTGGACATCGACATGGGCATGCTGCCCGCGCATGGCGATCAGTTTTACCCCGTTCAGAGCGGCGGCTAGGTCGGGTGTGATGGCGCTGCGGTCACGAAACAACACGACCGCCTCGGCATCCTTGAGCCGTGCGGCAAGTGTGGCGCTGTCGGGCGCGCGGTCTGTCCAGACAGTTACGTCATGGCCGTCGAGAGCCTGAAACGAGGGCAGAGCGCGCAGGCTGTCATACCAGTCGTCGAGAATATGAACTTTCATAACAAGTCCCCAAGAGTAACAGGGTGATCAGTGCCACAATGGCCACCAGGATGAGCGCGCCGTATGACGGGTGAGGCGACACGATCAGAGACATGGAAATCCCACACGGCCGCACCCCCGGTTTCGGCGAACTCTGTAACCAGCATGGGCAGAGTGGCAAGATCCGTGACGCGCTTGCCAGCAATACCGAACCCCTGCGCAATGGCGGCAAGGTCGGTGCGTCCGAACACTGCACCCGCGTCTGACAGGCCATCGTCGCGCAGTTTGTGGATTTCCGACCCGTACGCGCCATCGTTGAGCACGCAAATCGCGATGTTCAACCCGTGGCGGCGGATGGTTTCAAGCTCCTGGATGTGCATCAGCAAAGAGCCGTCGCCGTCAAACATGACCACCGTGTCGCCTGGGCGCGCGGCGGCCACGCCCATGGCATATGAGATGCCGTTGCCGATGGCCCCGAACTCTCGAATCGTCAGGAAGGTTTCGAACGGGCGGTCCATATGGGCAAAAAAGAACGAACAGTGCCCGGATGAATTGACCATCTGCCAGTCCTGCGGCAAGGCGCGGTCAAGCGCACGCACCACATCGCGGGGGTCAAACACGTCCGGTTCGGGTGGAAAGGTGGCGGTGTCCGAAGGGGCCTCAGCGATGGCGCGGGCCAGACGGTCATTGCGCCAGCCCGGCTTAGGCTCAATCGCGGCTGTCAGCGCCTCGACACTCAGGCGTGCATCGCCGCGCAGGTGGTGCGTGGCGGCGATCCTGCCTTGGCTCAGGGCCCGGGGATCGGTGTCGATCTGAACGATCTTGGCCCCGGCAAAGAGCTTTCCCTTGTCCAGATTGTGCTGGGTCAGGCGGCACCCGACGGCGATCACCAGATCGGCCTCGGCGAACAGTGCGCGGCCCAGAGTCGACGAAAACCCGCCCGCAATGCCAACATGGAACGGGTCGCCATGGAACAGCCCGCGTGCAGGCAGTGTCGTCGCCAGCAGTGCGCCGGTTTTCTCGGCCAATGCGCGACAGGCCGTCGCCGCGCCCGAGGCCACAGCCCCCAGTCCGGCCATCACAACAACACGTCTGGCCGCGTTCACGCGGGTGGACAGCGCCGCAATGGAGTCGGGATGGGGCGGTGCCGGGGCCAGCGCCGGAAGGATCTCCGCCGAGGGCAGGGGCAACGCAGCCACATCGGCCTCGATCTTGGCCTGAAGGTCGAAGGGGACGCCAAGTACTACAGGGACGCGATCCTGTTTGGATTCGGCAAAGGCATTGCGGATCGCCTCGGCCATGTGTGGGACATGGTGCAGGCGGTGATAGCGCGCGCCACAGGCGGTGACGAACGGGGCTTGATCAATCTGCTGGTTGTACCAAGACGCGCCAAGCGGCGCTTCGCCCGCAAAAACCACCAGCGGCAGGCCC
>TARA_R100000789_G_scaffold94_3_pt1 | contig 26132 bp, 28 predicted proteins | sample TARA_R100000789 | Tara Oceans TARA_R100000789 (sample SAMEA2623403) | marine metagenome | biome: marine biome (ENVO:00000447); feature: mesopelagic zone (ENVO:00000213); material: "saline water (ENVO:00002010), including plankton (ENVO:xxxxxxxx)" | depth 450 m
ACGCAAAGATCCGCGCATTGGCGGCATTGATCAGACGCAGGCGCAGGCGGTCGTTCTGCCGCGCTTTGACGGTCAGTTTGTACTGGCCATTGGTTGTGACATAGTTCCCAGTCCGCCCGCCATGACTCATCATCATCGGCTGATCGAAATTGTCGGCGATCTGGCCCGTTTCCGGATTGATTAGCCAGTCATCGAGGATCAGCACCTCGTCGCGGTCCACGTCCGGCACCTGGGGTTCCTCGACGATTAGCGCGCCGCGCAATCCGCGGGCCACCTGTTCAAAGGATCGGTTATGCGCGTGATACCAATAGGTTCCTGCATCCGGTACGATGAAGTCGTAGTCAAAGCTCGCGCCCGGCGGCACCGGGTCCTGCGTCAGCCCGGACACACCGTCCATGGCATTGTCAATTCGGATGCCATGCCAATGCACCGAGGTTGCCTCCGGCAGGTCGTTGACCAATTGGCGCTGCACGCGCGCGCCCTGCGGCACGCGGATCTCGGTGCCGGGGATCGCGCCGTCGTAACCCCAGATGCGCGTTTGCGGGTAGCCCTCGGGCAGCAGTTGCAGACTGGCCTCGCGCGTGACCAATGGCGTGGCATCGCCAAGTGCAAAGCCCCGCCTCGGCAGGCCCAGACCAGCCGAGGCCCCCGTCAGGGCAAGGAAAGTGCGCCGCGTGTATTTCATCCGCTTTTGTCCTTTGCAGGGGGCGAGGGCCACTGTGGCCCCCGCCCGTTTCGTGTCAGTCCGTCCGCCCGCCGACTTCGCCTTGCAGAAGGTAGATCGCCATGGCGGTCCGGTCCTCAGGCGTCATGAAGCGCGTGTTCTCGCGCACCACTTCGGCCATGCTGCCGCCAAAGGCATCGCCCGAGGGCGTCAGCCCGGTTTCGAGCGCATAGGTCAGCGCCGAAACGGTCCAGCCGCCCTGTTCCAGCGCCTGCGGCTGGATCGAAGGCGCCTTGCTGCCGCCGGGAAGGGCGGCATTCCCGGCGAACCGCGTAGCGAGGTCACGCCCTCCGGCAAGGTTGCGTGGCGTATGGCAGGCGCCGCAATGGGCCGGACCCCGGACCAGAGCCCGCCCCCGATTCCATGCGTCGCTGCGGCCGTCGACCGGCCCGGTATCCGGGTCGTGAAGGAAGGCCGCGCGCCACAACTTCAACCCCCAACGTTGATCGAAGGGGAAGCCCACCGTATGAGCCGGCGCAGGGTCCGCAACTGGCGGCACCGTCTGGAAGGCAGCCCAGAGATCGGCGATGTCCTGATCGGTGAAATCGGCGTAGAACGCATAGGGAAAAGCCGGGTAGTACGGGGTTCCGTCTGGCCCGACGCCCTGCCGCACCGCTTTGGCGAATTGCTCGACCGTCCAGGTGCCAAGGCCACTGACCGGGTCGGTGGTCAGGTTCGGTGGGTGGAACGTGCCAAACGGCGTATCCAGCGGCGCGCCGCCCGCCAGGGGCGCGCGCGCCGCCTCGAAGTTCGAGTGACAGGATATGCAGCCGCTGACCCGCGCAAGATAAGCCCCTCGATCAACGTCGCCCGACAGCGCGATCGGCCCTGGCGCAGCGCCGACCGGCCAGACGACAAGCGACGCCAGGGTCGCAGCTCCGACCGTTCCCAGCACAGCCGCGCCCCAGAGGATGCGCCGCATGGTCAATCATCCTCGGCGCGGAAGCGCGCGTGGCAGGCGGAACAGACCTGCGTGGTCATGTTGAAGGCCGCATCAGCGGGCATTGCGCCGATGTCTTCGGCGCTCATCATGCCATCCGTTCCGCCCATCATGGACCCACCGCCCATCATGCTGCTGCCGCCCATCATGGCACCCGCACCCATGCCGCCATGCTTGCCAAGCCCATTGGCCGCCGCCAGTTCCAGCCCGCGCGCATAGATGCCCAGTTGGTCGGCCAATTCGGTGAACCGGTCCCAGTCCTGCCAGACTTCGTCTTTGGTCTCGGACGGCGCACCGCCGGAGCCTTTGGGGAACTGCTCCGTCAGGGCCTTTCCGGAATGGGCTTGAAAGGTGCGGGCCGCGTCGCGCAGGGCCTCTGCGTCATAGGCGGTTTCGCCGCGCATCATGGGGGCAACGGATTTCACCGCCTTGCCCATTGCCATCATGGCCTCCATGCGCTCTTTGACGATGCCGGTTGCGCCGCCGTGTGCAAGTGCAGCGACGGTGGTGCCGGCAATCAGGATAGCGGCTGTCAGGGTCGTTTTCTTCATTGTCTCATGTCTCCGTTGATCATGTTTTCAGCTGAGTCATCAGACAAGTGTTCGCGGCGGCGGCGGATCATCGGTAAAGCGCCAACCTTTGTCCATCCGCGCCTCTGACTGGCACGGAGCGTCGAGGCAGGCCAAAGTGACCTCTGGCAGGGGCGTTGCGATGAAGATCACCGGTGCGGCACAGTCGATGCCGGGGTGGCAATGGCCCTGCGCCTCGGGTTCGTGGTTATGATCGTCGACGGCAGCGATCCTGGTGCTTTCAGGATGTGGGCCAAACTCTGTCACGCCGAGCGACGCCAAAACCAACCCGCAAAGTAGGACGAGACACAGCCGAAGTCCTGATCGAACCGGCATCAATTAATCCCGTTCGCCCGCTGCAATTCACGCACATAGGCCACGATCATCTTGACGTCGCCTTGGGTCACGCCCTCGACGCTGGGCATGTCGCCGAAACTCCAGTGATGTGACCGCACGCCATTCTGCGCCGCCAACACGAAAGCCATGTCCGAGTGGTGACTTGGCTCGTAGATCTTGTGGACCAGAGGCGGTGCGATACCGTTCTGACCGGCAGCATTCTTTCCGTGACACTTGGCGCAGGCCGCCTCGAATATGGTTTTGCCCAGCTTGGCATTGGCCGACAGGTCATCCGGCAGTGAGATCTCGGCAATCAGCGCGCCTTCGGGGATGGCGGCGGTATCCGGCGACACCATGGAATGTCCCTGAGGCGCCGCGGCGGGCGAGAACATCTGCCATCCCAGTGCCGCAATCCCACCGATAAGCACGACTCCGAACAGGCCGATCAACTTATCCATCTTGTCTTTCCTGCCTTGAATGAATTCAGATCAACTTGACCTGCGTGCCGATGGGCGCGCGGTCGTATACCTCTTCGATCTGCCGATTGTAGAGGCCGATGCAGCCGTTCGAAGACTTGCGCCCGATCTTGCGCGTGTCCTGCGTGCCATGAATCCGGTAATAGGTCCACGAAAGGTACAACGCCCGTGTTCCCAGGGGATTAGTCGGATCTCCGCCCTCGACATAGGCGGGCCATTCGGGGTTGCGCTCGCGCATCGACGGGGTCGGTGCCCAACCAGGATTCTTGCGCTTTTCAACGACCTCGGTGTAGCCGCGTTTGGTCAACTCGTCCGTCAGCGGGACAGACGTAGGGTAGAGCCGCATCTCACCCTCTGTGGTCCAGTGTTGAAGCATCATGCTGGCGGTGTCGGCGATGATGATGCCTTTGCCGAGGCGTTCGAAGTGGTCGCGCCAATCGTGGGTACGAAACGCCGAGATGTTGCGCCGCTGCACATCCCCCGCCGCGCGCAGAATGCCGGGCATGGCGATCAGCCCGGCCGAAGCCACGGCCGCGCGCAGAACAGCACGGCGTGTCGATGCCTGTCTTGTCATGGTCGGATCCTTTGTCAGCTTTGGCGATGATAGATACAGGCCGGGCCGCACACATCAATCGCAGCAGGGCCAGAGAAATGTATCTGTTTGTATCCTTGACCTTCCGTTGCAGGAGGGGGCCATAACCGCTCTCGCTGTCACCGCGAAAGGATCGGGCGATGAAGGATGATGGACACTCTGGCAAGGGCGCAGGGAAACTGATGCATTGGGTCATGATGGCCTGCTGCGCCGTGATGCTGCTGCCGATAGCCGGGTATTTCATCGGCGGGGGCACGCTGTCCGGGCTGGGATCGAACGCGCTGACCTTTGCGCCGTTGATGCTGTGTGTCGGCGCGCACCTAGTGATGCACAAGATGATGGGCAAATCGTGCCACGGTCACGACACTGCCAAATCCGAGGCGCGCCAGGAAAGCCGCCCCGAAGAGGCCTGAGGCACTTGACCCTACGCGTCTTTGCGCTTGGGGCCATGGCGGTCCTGTCAGGCTGTTCGGCCACACTCAGTGACTGTCTGCGGTCGCCCTCAGCCCTGTCGACTCAGGGGCGTGACGCGGTCGCGGAGTTGCTTCCGCCCGGCTGCCGTGTCGTCGATACATCTTCGCCCGGCGTCGCGCAGTTGAGCTGCACGGACGGTCGCATCGGATTTGTCTTGAACACGGGAAACTGACGTGACGACCCTTCCCCTGAAGACATGCCTTGCCGTGCTGCTGGCCGCTCTGTCTCTGATTGCAACCGAGACCTTTGCCGCCACGTCCGACAGCCACCGCTCGACCCCTGTCGTTGCCCGGCTGATCACCGCGCAGAACGGTGTCGCGCCCGGATCACGAACCCTCGCCGCCGGGTTGGACCTGAACATGGCGGAAGGATGGAAGACCTACTGGCACACACCGGGCGAGGTCGGCACACCGCCCCGCGTCGACTGGTCCGGCTCGACCAACATCGCCGAGATCGATTTCCAATGGCCCGCGCCGGAACGCTTCACTTCCTTCGGCATCCAGAATTTCGGCTATCATGGCGAGGTCGTGTTCCCCTTGCGGATCACGCTGAAACAGCCCGGCGTCGCAACCCGGCTGCACGCCGCCGTGTCGCTGCTGGTCTGTTCCGAGATCTGCGTGCCCGAGGATTTCGTCCTGACGCTCGACCTGCCGCAGGGCAGCGGCATCGATCAGACCTCTGCAGACCGGATCGGGCGTTTCGTGGACAAGGTCCCGCAAGAGGCCCCTGTCGCCCGGATCACCTCAGCGCAATTCCATGTGGATGACGCTGCGCGCAGCCTGACCATCGCGCTGCGCAGCACCAAAGCCTTCGACGCGCCCGACATCTTCCCCGAGGCCGGTGATGGCGTCGCCTTCGGTGCACCTGACATACGGCTGGGCGATGACGGAAGCCTGCTTTGGGCGCAGCTTCCGATCCTGTCCTCCGTCCCGTCCGAGGCACCGCTGATTACCGTGACCGACGGGGCCGATGGCGCCTATACGGTGCCCACGACATCGGTGACGCGCGCCCCTGCGCCGCCCTTCCGTCTGGCGACGCAGCGGACCAGGGCGGGGAAGCTGGTCGGAATCGCCGCGCTGGCCTTCCTTGGTGGCCTGATCCTGAACGCAATGCCCTGCGTGCTGCCTGTCCTATCGATCAAGCTCTCGACTGTCCTGCGCCACGATCCGCAGGATGGCCCGCGCATCCGCCGCGGTTTTCTGGCGGCCGCCGCCGGGGTCATCACCTTCATGTGGGGGCTTGCGGCGGTTCTGTATGGGTTGAAATGGGCGGGCGTGTCCGTGGGCTGGGGCGTGCAGTTTCAGAACCCTGTCTTCCTTGCGGTGCTGATCGTTGTCATGACGGTCTTTACCGGCAACCTGCTGGGCGCGTTCGAAATCTCCCTGCCGTCGCGGCTTCAGACGCGCATGGCCAATAGCGGCGGCGGAGATTTCGCCACCGGCCTCTTCGCGGCGGTCATGGCGACGCCCTGTTCAGCGCCCCTGCTGGGCACCGCCATCGCCTTTGCATTGGCCGGAAGGGGCCTGGATATCGCAGTGGTCTTTATGGCGCTGGGGCTGGGACTGGCGCTGCCCTACCTTCTGGTCGCCGCGTGGCCGGGGATGGTGACGCGCCTCCCTAAGCCTGGGCGCTGGATGCTGCTGGTCAAGGCGGGGCTGGGGCTGATGCTGCTGGCCACCCTTGGATGGCTGGTCTGGGTCATGAGCGGCGTCGCAGGGGCGCGGACCGCGCTGATCGTGCTGGCATTGGCAATGGCGGTTACGGGGCTGCTATCACTCAAACGGATGTCACCGGGTCGGCGCCTGTCCAGCGCTGCGCTGCTGGCCGGGCTGGCTCTGGTGGCCGCCCACATGGTGTCCGCGCCCGAAGCCACCCCCGTGCCGACCAACGGCGCGCTGGCGTGGCAAAGCTTTGCCCGCGCCGAGATCGCGCGGCAGGTGTCGAACGGAAAGGTCGTCTTTGTCGATGTCACCGCGGATTGGTGCCTGACCTGCAAGGCTAACAAGGCGTTGGTGCTGGAACGCGACCCCGTGCGCACTGCGTTATCCGCCGATGGAATCACGCTGATGCAGGCCGACTGGACGCGCCCGGACGACGCCATCTCGCGCTATCTCGAAAGCTTTGACCGCTACGGCATCCCCTTCAACGCGGTCTATGGACCGGCCGCGCCTGAGGGTATCGTCCTGTCGGAACTCCTGACGACCCAATCCGTGCTGAAGGCTCTCGATCAGGCAGCCTTGCCGGACTGACGTGGAATCATTTTATTTTCCGAATGTGTTCGAGCTATAGTTGGTCTGCAATTCCGCGTCAGAGGGCATGGCCATGTCGGTCGACCGAAAAGAACACTGGGACACCGTCTATGGCAAAACTCCCGAGACCCGCCTTAGCTGGCATCAGGACGACCCGGCCGTCTCGCTCAACCTGATCCGGATGGCCGGGATCACCGCCGGCGCATCGGTGATCGACATTGGCGGCGGAATGTCCCGTTTCACGGACACAGTGCTGGCGATGGGGTTGCGCGATGTGACAGTTCTGGACCTGTCGCATGTGGCCTTGGATGCCGCGCGCGATCGACTCGGGTCCTCCGGGCGCAGCGTGACATGGCTTTGCCAGGACATCACCAGCTGGTCCCCAACGCGAACATACGACCTGTGGCATGACAGGGCGGTGTTTCACTTTCTCACCGCTCCATCCGACAGGGCCGCCTATATCGAAAACCTGACACGCGCCGTCCGGATCGATGGCCATGCCATCATAGCCACTTTCGCGCCGGACGGGCCGGAACGGTGCAGCGGACTGCCGGTCGCCCGCTACAGCCCCGAGGATATTGCGGCGCTTTTGGCCGAAGGATTCGTGCTGGTGGCGCATCGCCGCCACCTGCACGTCACCCCGAAAGGCACGCAGCAGGCCTTCCAATACAGCCTGTTGCGCCGGATCGGCTGACTTCATTCTCGCCCGATTTGCGCCAGTTTCGCCCGCACGTCAGCCTTGCGCGGATCACCCTCAGGCAGCAGCGCATCCGTGCGAAGATACGCCTCCCGTGCCTTGTCCATCTCATGCAGCACGCCATAGGCATTCGCCAGCCGCAGCAATCCGTCCACATCGTCCGGTTCATCCTAAAGCCGGATCGCGAGGCGATCCACCATGGACTGGATGAAAGCCGACCTGTCGCCTTCGCTCATCTCCTGTGCGGCGGCGATATCGGCGGCACTGGGGCCAGGGCGACCGGAGCACGCGACGCGATGGGCGCCCGGCCGAGCGTCTCCCCATACGCATTGGCCTGCGCGATATAGGTATCCATCCAGCGCTGATATCCCGGCGTCTCGTCCAGTCGCGCGGTCAGGCGGTCATGGGCTACAGAGATCTCCCAAGCCTGTGTGTCTGCATCGCAATGTAGGGTGACAGGGCTGCTGTTACTCAGCCGCCTGTCCCTGGGTCCGCGCCTGTCCGGCGCGGCGCTGCTGGCCGGGCTGGCGCTGGTGGCCGCCCCCTTGGTGTCCACGCGCCGAACAGCGGCGCTCTTACCTGGCAAAGCTTTGTCCGCGCCGAGATCGCGCGGCTTGTGTCGAACGGGCAGGTCGTCTTTGTCAATGTCACCTCGGACTGGTGCCTGACCTGCAAGGCCAACAAGGCGCTGGTGTTGGAACGAGACCCTATGCGCGCGGCATTGTCCGCCGACGGCATCACCCTGATGCAGGCCGACTGGACGTGCCCGCACGATGCGACTTCCTGCTATCTCGAAAGCTTTGACCGTTACGGCATCCCCTTCAACGCGGTTTATGGACCCGACGCGCCAGAGGGCATTGTCCTGTCGGAAATTCTGACCGAACAATCCTTGCTGAAGGCTCTCGATCAGTTTTCAACAACGTTACACCTATCCCCCGCCCGTCAAACGGATTGGCCGTACCGTCCGACCAGCCAACAAAAAACGATTGCCGTGCTGGCCCAAAGCGTCGCCTGCACCGCCAGCGTCGATGCACGAAATTGCCAGAGCACATCACCCGGAAAAGCCGGATCCACCTCGTGGAACGAGGGCAGCACGATTGCTGCCCCGGTCATGACTCCAGCATAGATTGCGGCCCCGATCAGCATCTTGCGGTGCCGGGAAGGGACGCCTTTCACCGCCGAGACGGCAAACCCGAGCGTTGCCAGCGACAGGGCCAGAAAGGCGAAATAAGCCAGCGTGCGTGCCCCGATCGTTTCGGAGTTGCCTACTGCGGGCGGATTCCCCGGAAACTTCAGCATGGGAACGACGATCACCGCGGCGAATCCCAACGCCGTGATCCAGCCCACCGTGGCTCGTGTCGATCCATGCAGGAACCGTCCCCGCGCCACAGCAAAGCTGATCGCCAGGATCCCGCCCAAGGCCGCACCGATAGCCGCAAGACCGACGAACAATCCCGGCCCAGCTTGCAAGCGGCGCGACATGCCAACCGCATCGGGATGATTCGGTGTATCAGCCGCGTGGGCGTGACTGTCGGCGACTTCTAGGGCGATGGCCGCGTCCAGCGCGGGTTCTCCAACGAGTCGCGCCACGCCGAACGTCACCACGGACGCCAGCAACCCGGCCAGCAGGCCGAACACAAGAAGACGTGTCATGCCTGTATCTTAGTGGCAGGGAAAGCCAAGAAGGTGGCGCGCATCATGCACGAATTCATGCACGTCTGTCCCGTGGAAAACGGACCATGCGCCCTGTTCTGCACCGACGAAATAGACCACCAAGACAGCCAACAGCGAAGCCAGGGCCGCCCAAGGGGCAATGTCCCGCAGCGGGATGGCGGGAAGATCGCTAGAAACGGCGGGACGGGTTGCGACAGTCATTTGGCACTCCTTTTGATGACGCGTCATGAGTATTCCCGGGGACCCGTGTCTGACTTACGCATGCGCGATCACAGTGGCGCGACCGTTCCGGATTCTCACCGGCTTCCGTGTTCCCCTACACTTAAGCACTAGGTCAAACTGCGCTCTCATGCCAACGGTTTCTCTCTTCACCTGTTCGAAAGTTCCACTATGCGCCTGATCCTTGTTGCCGCTCCCATGTCTGTACATCACCCCTTTCGCCTTGCCGCGGAATTGAGTGCTGCGCAGTTGCAGCGGGCGCGTACCCTTTCTGACCGGCTTCGTGGCAGCGTTTGCTGGACCGCGCCGGGAACCAGCGCGGTAGCCCTCGCGCTCGGGATGCAGCCGAACGACTGCCCGGCGCTCGGCGCGCAGGATTTCCGACGCTGGCCCGACATGACCCTGGACGAAATCGCAGCCAGCGATCCCGAATCGCTTTCGCTTTGGACCCGTGATCCTGAGATGCGTCCCGACGGGGGTACGTCACTGATCGACCTCTGCACAGCCGTGCGATCTTGGCTGGACCAGATGGCCTCCTGCCCTGCAAATCGCGTGGTGGCCTTGGCGACCCCGATCGTGCTGCGCGCGGTCCTTGTCAGCGCGCTGGACCTGCCGCCAATTGCCGGATTGCGGCTGGATATCCAGCCGCTCGTCCCGATCCACCTGGCACATGATGGTCTACGATGGACATGGCGACCCGGCACCCTGGACTGATCACGGCTTATCCAGGCCTGCGATGCTCGCCCGCACGTCAGCCTTGCGCGGATCACCCTCAGGCAACAGCGCATCCGCGCGAAGATAAGCCTCCCGCGCCTTGCCCATCTCATGCAGCACGCCAAAGGCATTCGCCAGCCGCAGCCATCCGCCCACGTCGTCCGGTTCGTCCTGAAGCCGGGTCGCAAGACGATCCACCATGGACCGGATGAAAGCCGCCCTGTCCCCGTCGCTCATCGCTTGCGCGGCGGCGACATCGGCGGCGCTGGGGCCGGGGGCGACAGGCGCACGCGCCGCGAGGGCCGCCCGCCCGAGTGTCTCCCCAAACGCATTGGCCTGCGCGATATAGGTGTCCATCCAAGGCTGGTATCCCGGCGTCTCGGCCAGTCGCGCGGTCAGGCGGTCATGGGCCGCCGCGGTATCCCCCGCCTGCGCGTCCGCAATCGCCAGGTAGAACGCCGCCGCCGGATTAAGCGGGTCGAGCGTCAGCGCCCTGTCCAACGCAGACACCGCGTCCGGCGTGACGGTCCCGTCATTGGCCCGGATCATCGCCTCAGCCAGCATCGACCATGTTGCCGACTCCGCGTCGTCGCGGGCAGAGGCCGTCCGGAAGGCCTCGACCGCCTCGTCGAACTGGCCCATGCGCGCATAGGTCTGCCCCAGCATCATCCAGCCCTCGGTCGGGCCGCCATCGGGTTCGGCCATCAGCTTGTCGCGCAATTGCCCTGCCAGCTCGGCAATCCGGCGCGCGTCGGCGCGATCGTCAGCTCGGTCGGCAAACGCCGCTGCTGGCACATCCGGCGCTCCGGCAACCGCGTAGTAGCCAAAAGCCATAACAGGGACAAAGACTGCCGCAAGGATCAGCGCTCCGCGCCCACCCGACGTCGCGACGGACTGTTGGTCTGTGCACCGCAGGACCTGCGCCATGCGGCGGCGGATTTCCCGCCTTGCAGCGTCGGCCTCGGGTGCAGAGACTAGACCGCGCGCCATGTCGCGGTCGACCTCTTCGAGCTGGTCGACAAGAACCGCCGGAACTGCGTCGGCACGCTGGATCAGTGACGCTCCTGCCCGCCGAATTGGAAGCAGCGCGATGGTCAACCCCCCAAGCGCCATGGCGGCGAAAATACCCCAGATCATTCCGATCCCTCCTGTCCATATCGATCCATGGCCGCTGCAATGCGCGCCTCGTCTTCCGGATCGAGCGGCGCGTCTGCGCGCCCGCGTCGGGCCCGGCCAATACTGAGCCCTCCGGCCAGCAGCGCCGCACCGATCAGGACAAGTGGTGCAAGCCACAGCACCACAGTCCGGCGTGTGAAAGGCGGTTTTAGCAACACGAAATCGCCAAACCGCGCGTGGATATAGTCGATTACCTCCGCGTTGCTGTCGCCCGCGGTCAGCCGTTCACGCACGAGCAGTCGCAAATCCCGCGCCACCCCGGCATTCGAACTGTCGATGTCCTGGTTCTGGCAGACCACGCAGCGCAGCTGCTTGGAGATCACTCGGGCGCGCGCCTCAAGCGCCGGATCGGCAAGGATTTCGTCCGGCTCTACAGCCAGTGCGAGTATGGGCAACAGCGCCAGAAGCGCCGCGATGACCACCGCCTTCATGACAGGTCGCCTTGTGCTTGCTGCAGGGCAAGCGTGAATTTCGCCACTGCGTCCTCGCCCACGATCGGCCCGACATAGCGATACAGCACCGTGCCGTCGCCGCCGACGATGAAGGTTTCCGGAACGCCGGAAATGCCCCATTCGATACCCGCCCGCCCATCAAGGTCAGAGCCGATGGCGCTGTAGGGGTTGCCCAACTCGGCCAGCCAGCGCACGGCGTCCTCGGGTTTGTCCTTGTAATTGATGCCCAGCAGGCGCACTCCGTCCCGTTCGACGAACCGCGACAAAACTGCGTGTTCGGCCTTGCACGGCACGCACCACGAGGCAAAGACATTGACCACGACGGGACCGGGATTGCCCGACAGGTCCGCCGTGGCAAGGCCCGGCACGTCGAGCCCCGGCACCGGGTCAAGCGTAAAGTCCGGCACCGGGTGCGTGATCAGAACCGACGGGATGTCGTTGGGATCACGTTCCGGGTCCAGCCCCCAAAGGAAAAAGGCCCCAAGTATGGCGGCTAACACCAGCGGCAGCCCGGCAATCAAGCGTTTCATGGTCTTTCCTACTCGACAGGCTGGGGATGCGGACGCCGCGCCCGGCGCGGCGCTCCCACGCGCAGGCGGCGGTCCGAAAGCGACAGTGCACCGCCCAGCACCAGCATGCCCGCACCGATCCACAGAAAATTTACCAACGGTTCATAAAGAATGCGCAAAGTCCACGCGCCGCCCTCGGCTGCCGCGTCCGAGGCCGGTTCGGTGATCGAGGCGTATAGATCGCCTGCGAGGGTTGACCGGATCGCGGATTCCGTGGTCGTCGACCGGGCCACAGGATAGCTGCGCCGTTCGGGTAACAGCGTCGTCACGTAGCTGCCATTGCGCCAGACTTTCAGCCGACCCTGATCGGCAAAGTAATTCGGCCCGCGCCGCTGTTCGACACCCTCGAACAACACCTCGAACCCGGCGATCTCGACGCGGTCCCCCGGCCGGACAAAGGCGATTTCTTCGCTCTTCCAGGCGCTTGACCCGACCATTCCCAGTATGATCACCGCAAGCCCGGCATGGGCCAGCGTCATGCCATGCGCGGCCCGTGGCACTGCGCGCGCGCGACGAGCCGACTCGGTCAGCGGGGCGACGAACAACTTGATCCGCAGCGCCCACTCCCGAAGCGTCGCCAGCAGCAACCATAGCGCTGCCGCAACTGCCACATAGGCCAGAACAGGTGCACCGGTCTGCACATACCACAGCACCAAGGCCGCAGCCACGCAGAGCAGCGCAATGAAACGCACCCGTTGCAGCACTCCGGCGATGTCCGCGCGCTTCCATGACAAGAATGGCCCGACCCCCATGAACAGCACGAGCACCAACATCATCGGCACGAAGGCCGCGTTGAAGAACGGTGGACCTACCGAGATCTTGTCGCCGGTCAGCGCCTCGAGCAGCAACGGATAGAGCGTTCCAAACAGCACCGTCCCGGTCGCCGCCGCGAGGATCAGGTTGTTGAGCAGCAGACCCGCCTCGCGGCTGACAGGCCTGAATAGGCCGCCGCCCTCCATCTCTGGGGCACGCCACGCATACAGCGCCAGCGACCCGCCGATGGACAGGCCCAGCAGCCCAAGGATGTACAGCCCGCGTTCCGGATCGACGGCAAAGGCATGGACCGAGGTCAGCAGACCCGACCGCACGATGAACGTGCCCAGAAGCGACAGCGAAAAAGTCAGGATCGCCAGCAGGATCGTCCAGCTTTTGAAGGCGTCGCGCTTTTCCGTGACGATGGCGGAATGCAGCAGCGCCGTGCCCATCAGCCACGGCATGAAGCTAACATTCTCAACCGGGTCCCAGAACCACCAGCCGCCCCAGCCCAGCTCGTAATAGGCCCACCACGATCCCAGTGCGATCCCGGCCGTCAGGCTGATCCACGCGGCCAGCGTCCAAGGCCGCACCCAGCGCGCCCACGCGGCGTCGACACGCCCTTCAAGCAGGGCTGCCACCGCAAAGGAGAACACAATGGAAAAGCCGACATAGCCGAAATACAGCAGCGGCGGATGCATGGCGAGACCGACATCCTGCAACAGCGGGTTCAGGTCGCTGCCATTGGCGGGTGGCGGAAAGACCCGCTCGAACGGGTTCGAGGTGAACAGCAGGAAGCTCAAAAAACCCACGCTGATCCAGGCCTGAATCGACAAGACGCGCGCCTTCGTCTCGGCGGGGATGTTCGATCCAAACAGCGCCACGCTTGCGCCAAAGACCGTAAGGATCAGCACCCACAGCAGCAGCGAGCCTTCGTGGCTGCCCCATGTTCCGGCGATCTTGAACAATATCGGTTTCAGGGAATGCGAATTCTCAACTACGTTCAGCACAGTAAAGTCGCTAACCACGAAGGAGCGCATCAACGCTGCAAAGGCTAGCCCGACAAAAACCACCTGTCCCATAGCCGAGGACTGCGCGGATTGCATCCACACCAGGTTGCCCCGCGATGCGCCCAGCAATGGCAGCACGCCCTGAACGATGGCAAGGGCCAGCGCCAATGCCAGTGAAAAATGTCCGATTTCCGGGATCATGCTCGGCCCTCCTCGGGGGTGTCGCGGTTATTTGTCCAGCGCAGCCTTGCGTTGCTGGAATTCTTCTTTGTCGATCTCGCCACGCGCATAGCGTAGGCGCAGTTCCTCGAGCGCATCCGGCACGGCTGTCCCGGTGTCGCCGCGGCCCGACAACCGCATCACGGCCAGAGCCACAGCCGCAATCACCAGCCCCCAGAACAGCAGCATACCGAACCCGCCAAAGCCAAATCCGTAGCCCCCCATGTCGGTGCCATTCATCATGCCGTCACCGGCATCGGCCACCGCATGTCCGGCTGCGGCCATCGCCACGCCCAGTGCAATCAGGATCTGTCTCATGGCGTTTCCCTTTCGGTGTTTGCCGCAAGTCCGCTCGGCAGCCGCACTCGCGCCCGCAGCCCACCTTCGGGTCGATTCGAAAGCGTGACATCGCCGCCATGCGACTGGATGATTGTCCGGGCGATCGACAGCCCCAACCCGTGCCCACCAGTTTTCAGAGAGCGCGACTCTTCCAGCCGCACGAACGGGTCAAAGACCTTGTCCAACTGGTCTTCGGGGATACCAGGCCCGTCGTCGTCGAGGGTCAGCACGACCTCTCCGCCTGTCTTTTGCCAGTTGATCCGCGCCGCTTGGCCGTAACGCAGGGCGTTCTCGATCAGGTTGCGTAGCGCGCGACGCATGGCATTGGGACGCAGGTGCAGTTCTGTGTCGTCGGGTCCCTGCAGGGCGACCTCAGCGGGCAAGGTCTGGCACAGCCCGCCCAGGTAGTCGCGTAGGTTGACGCGTTCGGGCGGCTCCGACCCGGTCAATCCACGCGCGAATGTCAGCGTCGCCTCGACCATGCCCTGCATTTCCTTGACCGAGGTGATGATGCTGTCGCGCGTTTCGTCGTCATCGACCATTTCGGCGCGCACCCGCATAGCCGTCAGGGGCGAGCGCAGGTCATGCCCCAGCGCCGCCAGCATCCGTGTCCGGTCATTGACGAAGCGTGTCAGGCGTTCCTGCATCCGGTTGAAGGACACCGTCAGGTCGCGGACTTCCGTCGGGCCGGCGACTGGCAGTTCGGGCACGTCCTCGCCCCGCCCCAGCCGGTCCGCAGCCCGCGCCAGCCGCCGCAGCGGTCCGGTCAGCCGCGCCATGACGAACCAGACTACTACGATCAGCAGCACAGAGGCTGACAGGGCAAAGGCCAGCATGGATTCCAGCGGCCATTGGATCGGCGGGCGTTCGAACCGCGTCCCAACGTTCAGCCAGCGCCCCCCGGAAATGGCGATGGACAGGTTCATCTCGATGGCCGTGAGCTCGCCCCGCATCATCGCCATGTGCATCTCTGTCATCTCGCGCGACAGATTGGCGAGAGGCATCAGTTGCCCCTCGATCTGGTGCAGCTCGACACGGATGTCGCGACTATAGCTGTCATCCAGCAGGGCGCGGATGCGGCTTTCGACCAGCCCGCCATGGAAATGGTCGCTGTGCTGGACCAAGGCTTTCTCAGACAGGTCGAACCGCACGAGGGGCGAACTGGCCGCACGCAAGATCGAGGCGTGCAGATCGGGCGGCGCCTCTTCGATCAGACGCGCCACATTGGCGGCGCGGCCCGCCGCTTCAAAGCCAAGCGCTGCGCGGATCGCGAGGCTGCGCTCGTCTGCGAACAGCAGCAAGCTGATGATCTGCGCCACGGTCAGCGCCGCCACGATCAGCAGGACCAACTGCCAGCGCAGGGTCATCGCCGCTCGCAAGCTCATGCCCCGGCCTCAACGTCGCAGGCAAGGCTGTAACCGCCATTGCGCACCGTCTTGATGATGCGGGGGCGCAGCACGTCGGGTTCGATCTTGCGGCGCAGGCGGCTGATCTGGTTGTCGATGGTGCGATCCAGCGGTCCGGCCATACGGCCCGCCGTCAAGTCCAGCAACTGATCGCGGCTCAACACCATGCGCGGACGTTCCAGAAAGACCGACAGCAGCTTGAATTCGGCACTGGTCAGCGGCGTTTCCGCGCCTGCGTCTTCGCGCAGCACCTGCCTGTCGGTGTCCAGCAGCAAGTGGGCAAAGCGCACCGTCTGACCCGCCAGTCGCCCGGCCATGGGGGCATCGCGAGAGGTCCGTCGCAGGACCGACTTGATCCGCGCAAGCAATTCGCGGGGGTTGAACGGCTTGGCCAGATAGTCGTCCGCCCCCAGTTCCAGCCCGACGATCCGGTCGGTTTCCTCGCCTAGTGCGGTCAGCAGGATGATCGGTAGGTTGCCCTGCGGCGACAGGCGGCGACAGACGGACAGACCGTCCTCGCCCGGCATCATGACATCCAGCACCATCAGGTCGAACTGGCCGACCGCAAGGCACGCATCCATTTCGGCCGCATCCTTGGCCGCCGTGGCGCGAAGGCCGTTCTTTTGCAGGAACCGCGTGACGCTTTCGCGGATCTGGGCGTGATCGTCGACCACGAGGATATGCGATTGCTGTCTCATGCGCCCCCTTCTAACGGACCGGGCGCGAGAACTTTACCGGTCGATTTGTAGCGGTTTGTATCACGCCCCGACTTTGCGACAGATCGTTACAAATCCGGGGCTGCATGTCGCCCCCAAACGGCGTTTGACTAGGGTCGGAAACGCCATAACCAATTGCAAGGAGCACAAGATGCCCCGACTGAAAAAAGCCGCCTCTGTTCTTGCCGTTCTGGCACTGACTGCAGCGCCCGCGCTCGCGGACGCAGACCACCACACCGGAAACGGCGCCGGCCCGACGGGCAAAGACAAGGCCAGCCCCCAAATGAATGGGGACATGCACAAGAACATGATGCAGATGATGATGCAGATGCACGCGGGCGGCGATTTGCCGATGAAGGGCATGGGGTCCTTTTCTATGGGCATGATGGACCGCGACATGATGCAGATGATGCTCCCCATGATGGGTGCATCAGGCGGTGGCGTGGGGGACATGCGCGACATGATGCAGCAAGGGTTGAAGTCCCATGACGGCGACGGGGATGGCAGCCTGAGCCTAAAAGAATTCGCCGACTGGCACGCACAAATGATGCGCGAGACGATGGTTGACCGGTTCCAGCATCTTGATGCCGACGGCGACGGCAAGATCACCGGCCCCGAAATGCAGGGTATTGCTGGGCGGATTGGCCCCAAGTCAGGCATGATGGATCCAACGCAGGAATAAGCCAGTTACACCGGCATGGCCCCCGCTACCGGGCCATGCCGCACTGAAAGGAGACTTGCCATGAGTTATACCGATGACCGCCTGCTGAGCGGAGTGTCGATGGACGACGCTGACATGCGGGTGTGCGCCGCCCTGTCCGAGGCCGGGTTCGGCGTGCTGACCGAAATCGACGTCAAAGCGACGATGAAGACGAAGATCGACGTCGAGATGGACGGCTACCGCATCCTTGGCGCCTGCAATCCCAAGATGGCCTATGAGGCCCTCGGGCTGGAACCACGCGTCGGCGCGATGCTGCCCTGCAACGTCATCCTGCGCGAGGTCGAGGGCGGCACCGAGGTCAGCGCCATCGATCCCGTCGCTTCGATGGCGGCGATCGACAACGACCAATTGCACGCCACCGCTGGTCAGGTGCGCGATATGCTGGTGAGGGCCGTCAATGCGGCCTGATTGCTCACGACGGTTCTTGCTGACCGGGCTGGCGGCCTCGGGCGGGGGGCTGTTGACACTGCCCGCCCGCGCGCAGGGCACGGGCGTATGGTCCGCCGATCAGGCCTATGACGCGCTGCTGAATGATGCCGCGCGGGTGATCGATATCCGCTCTCGCGAGGAATGGCAGGAAACCGGGATCGGCGCCGGGGTCTGGCCGATCAGCATGCACGAAGCCCGCTTTGCCGAGCGCCTCTTTGCGGCCCGCGCCTTGGCGGAAGAGCGCACCGTCGGGCTGATCTGCGCCACGGGCGGGCGGTCACTGTCGGTGCTGGGTGCGTTGATGCGCGCGGGCTACTCCGGCTATTTCGACATCTCCGAAGGGATGCTCGGCTCCGGGGAGGGGCCGGGCTGGATCGCTGCCGGGTTGCCGGTCGTGCCGCTGGACGCGGCGCTTGCATCCTTGCCAGAGGCGCTGGTCTGACATGCCTGTGCGGAGCGCGGATCAACCCAAGGCGGCGCTCCGCCCCTGGGCGTGGATCGCGGCGGCGCTGCTGGGCGCGCTGGCCCTGTACTGGCTTCTGGGTGGCCAAATTCCGACAATCGAGCGGGCGCAGATCGAAACCTGGGTCGATGCCGCTGGCCCGTGGGGGCCTGTTGCCGTTGTCGGGCTGATGACTGCCGCCGTTGTCGCGAGCCCGATCCCCAGCGCCCCCATCGCGCTGGCTGCGGGCGCGGCTTATGGGCACTATGCCGGGGCGGCCTATGTCGCTATCGGGTCCGAGATTGGAGCGGTCATCGCCTTTGTCCTCGCGCGGACCCTCGGGCGTGGCACGGTCGAACGTCTACTGGGTCGCAACGCAGATCGCGGGCTGTTCGGCTCTCAGAACGCGCTGACGCTGACGGTTTTCGTCAGCCGGCTCCTGCCTTTTGTGTCGTTCGACGCGATGAGCTATGCCGCCGGGCTGAGCCGCCTGCACGCCTGGCGCTTTGCGCTGGCGACGATGGCTGGCATCCTGCCTGCCAGCTTCGTTCTGGCGCATGTGGGCAGCATCGCCATGCAGGGCGATTTCGGGTCGGCGGAATGGCTGGCCCTCGGCCTCGGGCTGGTCACGGCAGTGCCGCTGATGGTGCTGGCCTTACGCGCTCGGCCAGTCGACAAGAGGAACATGGAATGAGTTCGGATTTTCGCAAGAACAGCCTGACCCTGCTAGATGCCATCGCCATGGGCACCGGCGTGATGATCGGCGCCGGGATCCTCGCACTGACCGGTCAGATCGCGGCTTTGGCGGGGCCGTTCTTTCCCTTTGCATTCATCGCCGGGGCCGTCGTCACCGCCTTCAGCGCCTACACCTATGTCAAGATGTCGAACGCCTACCCCTCTGCGGGCGGGATCGGGATGATCCTGCAAAAGGCCTATGGTCCTACGACCGTCGCCGCTGGGGCCGCCCTGCTGATGGCGCTGTCGATGGTCATCAACGAAAGCCTCGTAGCGCGGACCTTTGCCACTTACCTGCTGCGCGGGCTCAACATGCCGCGGGACACATGGCTTGTGCCCGCCATCGGCGTGAGCGTCATCGTCTTTGCCTGGCTGGTCAATGTCGCGGGCAACCGGTCCGTCGGCTGGCTGTCAGTGCTGATGGCAGCGCTGAAGGTCGGGGGCATCACCGTTTTCGGCATTGCCGCGCTTTGGGCGGGCGGGGTCAGCTTCGAGGCGACCGGGGGACAGCAAGACACCGGGGTCACCGGCTTTTTCGCGTCGATGGCGCTGGCGATCCTCGCCTTCAAGGGGTTCACGACCATCACCAACAGCGGAGCCGAGATCACAGACCCGCACCGCAACGTTGGCCGTGCCATCATCGTTTCCATCGCCGTCTGCACGCTGGTCTACCTTTTGGTCGCTTTTGCCGTCGGCAGCAGTCTGCCGCTGGACCGGATCGTTGCTGCGCAGGACTATGCGCTGGCCGAGGCGGCGGAACCGGCCCTTGGGCAGACGGGGTTCTACCTGACCGTTGGTTTGGCGCTTGTGGCGACGGCCTCTGGCCTGATCGCCAGCGTCTTTGCCGTGTCGCGCATGCTGGCCATGCTGACCGAGATGCGGATGATCCCGCACAGCCATTTCGGCATGCCTGGCGTCATCCGCGACCACACTCTGGTCTACACGGTTGTGATTGCCGCGCTGCTGACCATCTTCTTCGACCTCGGGCGCATCGCGTCTCTGGGGGCGTTCTTTTATTTGCTGATGGACATGCTGATCCACTGGGGGGTGTTCCGCAATCTGCGGACGCAGGTGGGCGCGCGAGGCTGGGTCTTGCTGACCGCCATCGGATTGGACGCCGTTGTGTTGGCCGCCTTTGCCGGGATGAAATGGCAGGCCGACCCGTGGATCGTGGTGATCGCAGTTGTCGGAATGGTCATCGTCTTTGGCTTCGAGCACGTCTTTCTGCGACGGCACCCGCCTGAAGCGCAGCACCAACACAGCGCTTGACCTTCCAGTTGCTGGAGGAGTCATGACTGATCCGGGAAAGGAATCCGAATATGTCCGACCATGCCCACCACCATGCGCATCACGCCCCGATCCCCGACGGGACCCGGACGGCCACTGACCCGGTTTGCGGCATGACATTCGCGGTCAAGGACGACACCCGGACGCAGACTTTCGGTGGAGAGACATATCTTTTTTGCTCAAAGACCTGCGAGGAAACCTTCATGGCCGACCCGTGGCTTTTTGCTTCCGGCAATGCCGACAAGGCAGGCCAAAAGGCGCAACCCGGCACGCAATGGATCTGCCCCATGCACCCCGAGATCGTCCGCGACAAACCGGGGGCCTGCCCGATCTGCGGCATGGCGCTGGAGCCGATGCAACCCAGCGACGAACCGTCCGAAGAACTGACTGACTTTACCCGCCGGATGTGGATCAGCGCCGCGGCGGCGGTGCCTCTGGTCATCCTGACGATGGGAGAGCTTGTCGGCCTGCCCGTCCGCGACTGGCTGGGCCACCGTGTCGCGACCTATATCGAATTCCTGTTGGCCACGCCCATCGTCCTGTGGGCCGCGCTGCCGTTCTTCAAACGCGGGCTGGATTCGTTTCGAAACCTGTCACCCAACATGTGGACGCTGATCTCGCTTGGGGTCGGGTCGGCCTATGTCTATTCGATCTTTGCCACTTTCCTGCCCGGTGTCTTCCCCGAGGACTACCGGATGGGCGAAGGCGTCGGCACCTATTTCGAAGCATCGGTCGTCATCGTCACACTGATTTTCGTCGGGCAGGTACTGGAACTACGCGCGCGCGAACGCACAGGCGATGCGATCCGCGCTCTGCTGGACCTTGCGCCAAAGACCGCCCGCCGCATCCTGCCCGATGGCGAGGAATACGATGCGCCGCTGGAAAACGTGGTCGCGGGCGACATGCTGCGCGTCCGTCCTGGCGACAGCATTCCTGTGGATGCCGAAGTGGTCGAGGGCCGGTCCTCGGTTGATGAAAGCATGATCACCGGCGAACCTGTGCCCATCGAAAAGACCGCAGGCGACCGCGTCACCGGCGGCACGATCAACAAGAATGGCACGCTGGCAATCCGCGCCAAGCAGGTCGGTGCCGACACAGTGCTTTCCCAGATCGTCGACATGGTCGCGGGCGCCCGCCGGTCGCGCGCGCCGATCCAAGGTCTGGCAGACCGGGTTTCGGCGGTTTTCGTGCCCACTGTGGTCGGTATCGCGACGCTGGCCTTCTTTGCGTGGCTTTTGAACGGGCCTGACCCGGCGCTGGCCTTTGCCATCACAGCTGCCGTTTCCGTGCTGATCATCGCCTGCCCTTGTGCGCTGGGGCTGGCTACGCCGATCTCGATCACCACCGCCGCCGGGCGTGGCGCGCAGGCGGGCGTGCTGATCAAGGACGCCGAGGCACTGGAGCGCATGGCCCGCGTCGATACTGTCATCGTCGACAAGACCGGCACGCTGACCATGGGCAAGCCCACCCTGACCGACGTGGTCGGCCTGTCGGGCACGAATGAGGCGGACGTGCTTGCCTATGCCGCCGCGCTGGAACGCGGGTCCGAACACCCTCTGGCCGAAGCGATCTTGAAGGGCGCGCAGGACAGGGGCGCTCCGCGCCCCGCATCGTCCCAGTTCGATGCGGTGACGGGCAAGGGCGTCACCGGGCGGGTCGAAGGCCGCGATGTGGCGCTTGGCAACCCAGCGTTGATGGTGACGCTGGGGATCGACACCTCTGCCGGGGACGCGGCCGCCGATGCGCTGCGCGCGGACGGCAAAACGGCGATGTATGTCGCCCTTGACGGAACGCTGGCCGGTCTGGTTGCCGTAGCCGACCCGATCAAGGAGACGACCGCCGACGCGATCCGCGACCTGCACGCGCTTGGCCTCCGGGTCATCATGGCGACGGGCGACAACCAGCGCACCGCCGAAGCCGTCGCGCGACAGCTCGATATTGACGAGGTCCGCGCGGGCGTATTGCCCGAGGACAAGCAAGCCCTTGTCGAGGAGTTACGCGCGCAAGGCGCCTATATCGCGATGGCGGGCGACGGGGTGAATGACGCCCCTGCCCTTGCCGCCGCCGATGTCGGGATTGCCATGGGCACCGGCGCCGACGTGGCTGTCGAAAGCGCCGGGATCACGCTCTTGGGCGGCGATCTAACCGGCATCGTCCGCGCCCGCAAACTTGCCACTGCGACGCTACGCAACATCAAGGAAAATCTCTTCTTCGCCTTTGCCTACAACGCGGCGGGCGTGCCCATCGCGGCGGGCATACTGTACCCGTTCTTTGGGCTTCTTTTATCGCCGATGATCGCGGCTGCGGCGATGAGCCTTTCTTCCGTTTCGGTCATCGGCAATGCGTTGAGGCTGCGTCGTGTTGACCTGTGAGGCCAGGCAGATACTGCCCAGATACCGATAGAATAGGTCTGCGTTCGTCGCCTTTGAATACCGGAAATGGTGCTCATCGAAAGATTCGGCCATTTTGCAATCGCCACTCGCTTGCCTCGCTTCGGATCGAGAGTTTGAATTCATTCGTCTTCTATCGTTGTTGTCATTGAATTGCCCTCTGTTCGGTCCCAATCGAGCCATCATTGCATACGAGATGCCGCTGGTTGGGGGGCATCCACCGCGTCAGTTCATAGGCTCATACAGCACGCCCTGCACCTCGCCGTCGAACCAAGCTGGCTGGAGGTCGCCGTTATCCCATTCGTAGAGGTAGCCGACCAGCGCGCCCGAGGTCTTGGAGAGGATCCGCATGGTGGGTGTGCCGGTCAAACGCGGGGCTTGGGACATTGCACTCTCCTCTGAACTCGTGATGCAAAGCGATTGATCTGTAGCGCTGTCACATTCTTGTCGGCGTCTTAGGAGCGTTATGCTGCACCTGCAACATGCAATTTGCGGTTGATAGATGCAATGCGCGGAATTTTCCGGCAAAACGGAAAAATATCTTTGAATTCAATGATTAATCACCTGGGCTCGTGTCGACTGCCGCGTTCCCCATTGGCGAATCTTCGCTCTGCGCCGCAGCGTCAGCCAGTTCCGCAAGAATCCTGTCGATCTCCTGCCATACCAGCGGCTCCAGCTGGCCACGGATCAGCGACCACTTGCTGCAGACGTCGAGCGGGTCCTCGGTGGCCATGATCGCGGTTAGGGCCTCCGCATCCACGGCCACGGTCGTTCGCATCCGCCAGGAAGACGGTTTCGCAGTCCGGCCGCTTCTCGGGGGAACGAACTCCGGCTTCACTTGCCAGTGCGTTGTCGCGCGTCTCAGCGCGGCACGGACGACATGGGCCGGATTGATGCCACAGGCGTTTAAGGCTTCTGACTGGCGCTCCAGAGCTGTCACCCGCACATCCACCTTCCGGGTGCGCGCGGATTGAGGCTGCGCAACACCTGGCGAAGGATTAACGACATCAGGGACAGCTTCGGCATGGGGCGCCGGTGGCCGTTCGGGCGTCATCAGCTCTGACCCCTCGCCTGCCCGCGTCATCCCAACCCCATCAGGCTCGGGCCTCGTGACCTCCTGGCGTTGCGGTTCGACAGGCGTAGCGACCTTCAGACCTGCGGCATAGCCGGGGTCCGGGCGCTTGATCGTCGGGATCTTCTTGCGCATCGCGTCAGGCCGCGAGGACGTTGTTGAGGATGTCGGTCGCTTCCTCCAGCGCCTCGACCATGCGGCGGACATGGGGACGCATCAGCGGGTTCGGATCGGCCTGCTTCCGCAGCGCGATGGCACTCTCGATCAGCGCGGCATCCGCCTTGGTGGTCTTCGGGTCGACCATGTTCAGGACGACGTGGTGCCGAGGTAGCGCGGAGGCGTCGTCGACGCGCGCCGCGAGCTGCCGGAACCAATCCACTGTCTGGCCGCCGACGTCGAAATCCGAGGTCGAGAGCATGACCGGGGTGACGATGTGATCGGCGAGCACCGCGATCTGTCCGTTTCCGCGCACAAGCTCGCGACGATCATCCTCGACGGCATCGCCTGGAAGGACGGCTACAACGGTCTCGATCGCGGCACCGCGGCGTTCACGCTGTCCACGCTTGCCGAGATCATGGGTGTAACCCGCCAGCATCTGACGACCCTGCTAGCGGAACTCGCGGCATCGGAGCTTCGCATCGAGCGCTGGAAGCCGAACGGAAAGTTCGCGCCGTGGCTCTTCCGCTTTGGCTGCGTTTCCGACGAGGTGCCGCAGCATCTGGCGTCAACTGGGGGCGACACATCACTATCTAGAGAATCTAATAACAAAACTATCTTCTCCGGGAAGATCGAGATCGCCCCTGGCTCGAACGTCCATCGCACCACATGGGCGGCGCTCATCAAGGCGGCGAAAGCCGCCCTGCCTTGCTGGAACGTCGATACGCAGGCGATCTGGGATCGCTTCATGGCCTTCAACGAAGCTCGCGGAAACACCTGCGTCCCGGCGGGTTTCCTCCTGGGCTTCATGCGGCGTTGGCAGACATCGGTTGGGCGACCGCCGGCAGCGCCGAGATCCGTCAGTTGCCCCAGATCGGATACAGGCAGTGCCGAAACCGAGCTGGTACGTCTGACGCGCTCTGCGCCGGTTGCGAACCGTCAGTTTCATGCCGCCGACCTGCAGCGCAGGATCGGAGCGGCGGCCTACGAAGCGCGGGTACTCGACGTAATCCGCAAGTTTGGATGTCAGAGGTTTTCAGCGACGTTGGCGGTTCACGGGCGGGCGGTGTTGGCAGGAGAGATTGCGCGGTAGCGTGCTTGGAACATCGAGCTTTTTAAGCTTTTAAGTCACCGCTACCTTGGCACATTCGATGCCGCCGGGGGGCGTCCACCTCATCGCTTACTCTTGATCTTGAGCGCGAAGCAGCGAAGGAGCTGCCAGAAGCCCAACGACTGTTGAGACAAAATGGCGCCGCGTTTTCTTTTTTGTCAGTCATGTGCCTTACCTCGCCCTTCTGCTGGCGAACGGATGCGACCTCTAGTAGCTGGAGGTTCAACTGAAAAACGATGACGTTCTCGTGAGGCCGCGAGTTTACAGGTATCGACGTGTTTCAGCGCAATAATCGCGATACTTGGAGCCGTATTGTTCATGCAGCCATGGCTCTTCCGCGAGCGGGGCAAGGGCCAGCGCGGCAACTCCAACGATGACGATAGGCCAAACCCAAGATGAGGCGAAGAGAAGACCAAAGCCTATCAGAATGGCCATGTCGGCAAGGTACTGCGGATGCCGAGAGAAACGGTAGAGACCCGAAGTGATCAGCGCGCCTTTTGCACCGCTGGTGGCTTTCAGTCCAATGCTGAATGCCCCCCACCAAACAATCAGATTTCCGGTTGCGATCAAGAACGGCCCGACCGCCCAACGGAGCGCGTTGGTCATAGAAGCAGATTTCCAATCCAAGATGCCCAAACCGATCACCGCCCCAAACACGGCCAAAGTGAGTCCCCATGCAATGTTTGGTATGACTGATTTTTCTCGGTTCGGAGGCCAGATGCGCCTGGACGGTTGGAGGATTGACCAAAGGAGCGCACCAATCAAAACCAGACCGGACAGCAGGCCAACGACCACTAGTATGCCTTGGGCAATCGTCATGAGCGGTGTCCGAACACCTGCGCCTCCTGATGCGCATTGTCGCTCGCTTCGAATTCAAGCGTGGAATGCTCGATTGAGAAACGTTCATGCAGCACCGATTTGACGTTTTCTTTAATCTTGTCGGTCTCACCCATCCGTTCGCGTTCGACGACAATATGGCAGTCCAATGCCGCAGCGTGCTCCTGCATTTGCCAAAGGTGGACATGATGTACGTCGACCACGCCTTCGACGCCTTGGATCGCTCTGACCACGTCGTTTCCATCCACATCCGGCGGGCTCCCGAGCATCAGGGTTCGGATTGGGCCGCCTATTTCAGTGAAAGACAGATACAGGATGTAGAGCGCGATGCCGATTGTGATGGCCGGATCAACCCAACGCATGTCGTAAAGGATGATCAGAGACCCCCCGATGATGACAGCTAGGGAGGCGAGTGCGTCCGACAAGTTGTGAAGGAATAGCGCCCGAATGTTCACGCTGCCCTTCTGCATCGAATAGGTCAGTATTGCGGTCAGCGTGTCGACCACAAGCGCAATTCCACCAAGGATGACAACGGTCCAACCCATGACTTCGGGCGGATCGATCATGCGCATGCTACCCTCGTAGATCAGATAGAAGCCGATCACGATCAGGGTGGTGTAGTTGATCAGGGCCGCGACGATTTCGACC
>TARA_R100000789_G_scaffold28978_1_pt1 | contig 26054 bp, 39 predicted proteins | sample TARA_R100000789 | Tara Oceans TARA_R100000789 (sample SAMEA2623403) | marine metagenome | biome: marine biome (ENVO:00000447); feature: mesopelagic zone (ENVO:00000213); material: "saline water (ENVO:00002010), including plankton (ENVO:xxxxxxxx)" | depth 450 m
AGACCGTTTTGGAAGATTAAAGAAGGGTTCTTGTATTATCTTTGATGAAGCTGTTGGAAGTGAGGGAGGGATGGATTCTCGACAAGCTTTGACAAAAACAAACAAGAGGCTTAGTTTTCTTGCTACAACGTTCAGAAAGAGAGGGTTGATCGTTTTTTATATTTCTCCGTTGTTGGATCAACTTGATAAGAGAATTAGAACTGTTGGAGTTTTTTCTATTCTCGATTGTAATTATGTTAATTTTGCTGAGAGGCATGTTGTGACCAAACTTCATTTTATTGCGGTTTCTTCTAAGAAAGGGAAGTTGTATTGGCCAAGACCTTTGAAGGGAAGATATATTGTTGATCCTTTTAATATCAAGTTTTGCTCGAAACAAGTCTGGTCTGATTATGATAAGATCAAGGATAAGTTTAATGATGAGGCAGAAGCTAAGTGGTTGGCTCAGACTGAACAAGATAAACAAAAGTCTCAGAACAAGAAGCTAAAGTTTAATGATTATTTTGAACACGCTAAGAAGATGCTTCCAGAGTTGCTCGATGTTGATGGAAAGGTTTCGTCTCCTTTGGTTCATGCTAAAGTTGTGATTAATGGAGAGGGTTTGGGAGAACGTATTGCTGAGAATCTAAAGAAGGCTTTACAAGATGACTTAAATCTGAGGGTTACCAAAGATGAGTAGCTACTCAAATTGTATATTGCATTTGCATGTTCTTTCTAATATAGATTATTGTTTAGTGGAAACCCTTCTACATAACAATATTAACCTTGAAAAACAACGTTATTTCCACTTTCATCAGAACTCGGTAATCAATTAAGGTTTCTGCAATGACCAAACAACCTCTTCAATATCAAACTATAAAACAAATAATAGAGAGACAAACAGACAAGAGAGCTAAGCTTTTCTTAGCAATGCAATATGCTTTGGCTTCAAGATGTGGAGAACTGTTACCTTATCAACACTACAAAACAAACAAACAAACTCATCAGTTAGAACTCGCACACGAGAGCTTTGGATTGAAAAAAGAAAACATTTACAAAACAAAAGGAGTTTGGGTTTGTGAGATTCCTAATTTCAAAAATTCCAATCAAACATTCAAGAAACCTTTTATTATTCCAGAGGAAGAGTTTATTTTCCAACCATTTATCGAATGGTATGAATCAGATCAGAAACACTTTTCAGATGTAAGAGAAAGAATGTATAGGATAATCGTTTCAAGTTGTTTACCTTTTGATAATGCTTCTCATATTCTACGTCATTCTCGAGCTACACACCTTTCTGAGATATTTGGGTTTAGTGCTTACGAGATAAAAGATTTCCTTGGTCATGCTAATTTGCAAACTTCAAGCGTTTATGTCCATACCGATTTGACACGAATGGCTGAGAAAATGAAGAGTAACATACTTTCTATGAGAGAGGTTGGTAATAATGAAAAGGTTGAGTATGAAGAGGCATAAAACAACCCTTGTGTTGTTGTTTTTGTGCCTGTTATTTTGTGGTGTTTTTCTTGCGTTACCAGGGAAATTTCACGCACAAGGATACGATTATTTGTTTCACTTTGAAAAAACACAAGGCCACACAACAACAAGCTTTGATGACAGACCTTTCTTCACTTACCCAAGCTTGTTTCATGCGATAGCATTCAGGTTTGTTTCTGATGAAACTTTGTTCTATGCGTTTACTCTTTTTCTTCTTGGAGTATTAACTCCAATGCTTTTGTTCAAACTAACTGGAAACCCTTTATCAGTATTATTTTATTTTTCTACAACAAGCTATTTCTATTTTATGGAACAAGGAGTTTATGCACAAGCTCTTGTTGGAGTATTGCTATTACTAATGCTTAACACCAAAAACCCTTGGCATCATTTAGGATTAATCTTTTTGGGTTGGGCTTCTCACAATTCTGGATTGATCTTTCTTTCAATTGCAATGTTCTTTATTCATTTACCAAACATAACTTTCTGGTTGAAAAAACAGATTGTTATGTTAAGTTGTTCTGGATGGTTTCCAGTTGACCGACCAAACGAACTATTGAATCAAAGAATTTTACCTGGAGAAATTGCAAACGGTATTTCTCAGGGAGGGTTAAGAGTTTCTTTTTTCTTAAAGCTTTTTTTGGAAATTTTTCCAGTGTGGTTTTTAGTTCCGGCATTTTTTCAATTATGGAAAACAAAAAGAAACTTATTTTATTTTTGTCTTGTAATATTAGCATTGGGAGTTTTTGAATATAGAATTTGGTTTTTTATTCCTCTTATTGGAATTGTTGGATTGAGTGAATTTTACAATAATCTTTCTCCCCAAGCAAAAAAATACTTCTTGGTTTTTACGGTGATTAACGGAATCGGCCAATTGTTCTTATGGTATAGATACAAGGATTCTTGTTTCCCTCTTCCGTTTTATGATGGTGTAACAAAATGAACAAATTCACTTTACTTTGTATAGTAGGTTTCTTTATTATACTATCAGGATATTTATTCATTCGACCAGACTTCTTTGGGTTTGACTCTTATTATTATTTGTCCTTGGCATGTAACGAAAACAATTTGTCAAGTATTTCCTTTGCAGAACCAAGTCAATTATTTTTCAAAAACATTATTTTTGGTTTCACTTGCAACATATTTTTCTTGAAAACAATCCATGTTGGATTAGCAATTCTTTCGGCAATTGCCATATTTTTTGTAGTGTTAGAAACTGGTTTGATAAAAAAAGAATGGTATCTCCCAACGTTCCTTGGAGTGCTTGTTTCTCCTGTTTTCCTTGGAGAACATTTCAAGTTTGAAAATGAGGCTTGGGCTTATCCATTGTTATTTTTTGGGTTGTGGTTCTTGATTCGTTTCATTAAAGAAAAGACAAAGACTTGGAAAAAATACGCTTTCTTTTCTGTTTCTATGTTGTTGTTTGGAATCGCATTAGTATTATGGAAGGGATCAATTGTTTTTGTTGTTGGTATTGCATTGTTCAACCCTCTAATATTGATTGGAAGCATTGGAATAATCTTGTTGAATTTTTCTTCTTTTGTTCAAGGGATATTTCCAAACAATCCAATAGCAGAACAAACTCCTCTGATAGGTTTTTTCCAACTTGGAGGACTACTAATTTTTGGAATCCCTGGTATAGTAAAGTATTTTCCAAAAGAGAATAAGTGGAAGTTTGTTTTTGCTGTTTCGTTTTTCTTGTTTCTTGATTTGCTTTCTCAAAACTTTATGGTCTTTGCTATTCCTTTTTTGATTGTTGGAACTATTCTTTATGTTGAAAGAAAGAAGATTGCTACTCCCAGACAAACAGCTATTGCTTTTTTGATGCTTGGGCTTATTGCTTTGTATCCTTTGAGTGTTCAAGAACCAACTCAAGATGTTTGGAATGCAATAGATTATGCTTTGGAAAGAACGGAAAAGGTTAATGCTCGGTTTGTGTTAAAGGAAATTCAAACTGACTGGCAGATTGGTTATTTTGTATGGTATAAGAAGGGTTACTCGGATTCGTTTGGTTCTTATTCTGCACAAAAGCCTTTTGAAAAAGGTTGGGTTGTTTCTAAAGAAGTGAATTGTGTAAACCAAGATTTATCTAAACAAATGGTTTTGGTTACTGAGTTTGGGCAATGGAAGGTTTACGAGTGCAAAAGGTAGGTATTTAAATACATACTAACATACTTCTTGTTATGAATGAAGAATTTATTTTAATAATAATGGTTTTTGTGATAGCAACCACCTATGCTTTTAGTATTAGAAAAGATTATAAAAAAGCAAATAGGAATGTTTCAATGGCAATTACCGAAATAAAAGAAAGAATAGAACACATAATCAAATCAAAAAATCGGAGGTAAAAAAAATGGTTGAAAAAAAAGAAAAAGAATTAACAATAACACACGTAAAATTAATGGGAATGGGAGTTGGATTGTTGTTTTTATTTAGTGGAATGTTCCTCATGGCAAACAACTTACTGGCACTATTGGGATTTGTTTTCATTGCGTTTTTTAGCACGATGCCACACCTATTCAAAAAAGAGTTGAAAGAATGAGTTTCAATAAATTAATGATATTAGGTTTATTTGGAATATTTATTGGAATGTTTCATATAACAAGTGAACATATAATATGGAGTTGAAAAAGAATGAAATTAAAATGTAAAAACAAAAAATGTGGAAACGAATGGAACTACAAAGGAAAGTCAAAGTTCTATGCGTCTTGTTCCAAGTGTAAAGGATCAGTAAGAATAAAGAAAGTGGAAAAATGAAAAAAAGAGTTTTAGAAATGGAGTTGAAAAATACTGAGGAAAGGATTTTTGAAGCAATGGAAAGGGAAAATATGTATAAAAGAATAATTAGAAAGAATATGCAGAAAAGAATAAAGTTATTAGATGAAATAAAGGAAGTGAAAAAATGAAAACACCATTTAAAGCAATTTACAAAGGAATAAGTGGAAACAAACTTTATAATCAAAAAGTTTTAGTTGTAAACACTGAAGAATGTTCTGCTCATTCTCCTTATGTAAAAATAGAAATGAACGATCAAAGTTACTGGGTTGACATTAACGACTTAAAATATTAATTATTTTCTTGATCGTTTGTTTTGTTTTTTTATTTGTCTGTGTCTCTTTAACCATTTGTTGACATTTTCTTCATCTACTCCCCAAGCGTTTTCTGGCATTTTTTTCACCTCCCGATGAAATTATTATTTTTTTATTTTCTTCTTTTTGCATTCAATCTTTTCCTTGCTTTAATTACATCTCTTAAACTTACTCTTGTATTCTGAGCAAGTTGACTTGTTGTATTTTTAAATCCTCCTCCTGTTACTCTAACATTTGAAGTTCCTCTTATTACTTTTACTTTTATTTTTGTTCCCTTGGTTTCTCTTTTCAAACCTTTCAATGCTTTTTTTTCCCTTGTAGTTAATCCCAAAATATTCACCTCCTCAAAGTTTTATTTTTTTTAACTCTTTAAAAACTCCCTTGAACTCTCCGAAATTAGTTTCCCCAGAACCAATTCTTTGACGGAAACGCTTAGTGTTTTTATCATCATCAAGTTCATTAAAAGAGACCTTTAAGAACTTAATAACCTTTTCGCTTCTCTTTGGAATACTTTTTTTTCTACCTCTCTCCATTGTTTAGCCTCCTTGCTCGTAAGTTGTAGCATTCTTTAACTGTAATCCAATGAATCCAAAGATTGCGACAAAACCGATTATTGTCATTGCTGCAAAGATTGGGCTTGGATAAGCAACATATAAACTTGCTGAGAGGATAACTCCGATTAGTAGAGCAACTATCCTGTGGACTTTGTAAGAGTAAGCAAAGAAACTAACTGCAAGAACAAGTATTAACCCAAAGAACTCAATCGTTCCTCCTGGCAAGAACTGAGACCAACACAAAGGAATCCATTGAATCATTCCGTGCAATTCATTACAAACAACTGGTAGTAAATAACTCATATCATCATCCACCGAAAAAAGAGCCAATAGCTCCTCCCAATGCTCCAATTCCCTTCAATAACAATGTCAAAGAAAACAAAGCTAACACAATCATTATCACAAGATTGATTATTCCAAACAATATTCCAACTGCCAAATTAACAGGCCCTACGGGAATTAAGTCAACGATAAAAGACAATATCCTACTGTAATAAGTTATTATTTTTGGAACTTGATTAATTAAAAATAAAGCAAGTTGGTATGGCCCTTCTATTCCTGAAGAAGTATCTTTCGGTTCAGTTGAAATTGTAAAAACTGAAGAAGAAATATCGGTTGTTCCTCCTAAATTCGGAAAATCATTTTTAATATCGTCAAAGGTTGCTCCTGTTTGTGGAAATGTCAGGTTTGGAATGATTCCTGAAACTTCCATTGCATACATCCCAATATTTACAGCCATTATAAAAACGAAAAGTTTTGCTGCTGCGTTTTGTAGATCAGCCACGTGAATCAGCTCCTTGCATTCTTCCCCAGTAATAAACTACTCCAAACAAAGTAGAAATAATCCATAAGAATAATGGTATCCATGATAAATAAGTAAAGAACCCGAGGAAAGCAATAAACAAAGGTATTGATGTTCCAGCTGTTTGGAATTGATTGAATTTTAAGAATGTTCCGAGCAATCCAAGTATTACAATTAGAGCAAGTATTGTTGTTCCAGGGCAGAGTTCATCAGGATTAGCAGAACACCCAAGCAACTCTCTGAAACCTGTTGTTGTATTTATCCACGCAGTGTTTAAGTATGCGACAGAACTTGCATTCAGATCAAAATAAGTAGCACTCAAACGAGATATGTTACCATCAGAGAAACCAACATTGACGTCAATTCTAACTGGAAAGTTTCTATCCCAACCCGAAAGATTACCGTCAACATTTATTAAATTGAAAAATGGAAGTGTTGGGTTTATAAAAATCAATTTGTAAATTTCAACGTTTCCGTTTGTGTCATAAGCTCCAATATTAATATCTGTAACTGTTACTCCAACGGACAAATTCCAATCAACATACTGATTTAAATCTTGCAATGGAGATTGTGCTGTGAGAGAACCAAAGCTCGGAGTGAATACAATATTTGCAATACTTCTATTTACAGCATTAATCGTTTTTAAATTTGGATTAAACAAAACGTTAAGGGTTGTAGAAGTAACCTTCTCAGGGAAAGTATGAATCAAAGTATTATTATAATATAATTCAAACTCGTATTGTTCATTTGTTATTCCAGAAATAAAACTTTCTCCCTTATTATCTGAAATAATACTCTCGATTAAAACTCTTCCCTGTCCAGCAATAAAACGATACAAGTCAATTTTTGCATCTTGTATCGGAACAAGCGTTAAAGAGTTTAGAACTCTGACCGTTGTAGAAACTCCATCTGGTATATTCACAAGATAAGGTTGAATAATAAGAGTGTTAGTGTCTCCTAAAGTTTTCAAAGCAAAACTTCTTGAGAAAAAATCAGTGTTCTGATCGACAGTAGCAAGATAAAAGTTCTTTGTATTTGAAAACATTGTAAAATTTTGATCCACTCCAATCTCCAAAAAGTCTTGTTGTTTCAAACCAGTTACTTTTAAATCAAAAAAAGTATTGGAATCTCCCGCTTGAACTAAATCAACTCCATCTCTTTCATTCTTTGGAGTTCTTATAGTAACAACTGTTTGGTAATAAGTTAATTGTGTATCCGAGTTTTTGTCAATTCTAAAAATGTAGTTTGCATCTTGAGGGTTTAAAAAGAAAGTAACCTCTCCAACTCCATCAGTAAATTTTGTTACTGCATTCTTATCTTCTAATGGAATAAAAACAAGTTTGTTTGTTAACAAAGTTGTCTTGTCAATATCATAAAATTTAAATGTAATAGTGTTTCCTCTGTTAGAATCGAGCATTGTCAAATTAAAATCGTGGTCAACATCAGCATCTAACTCAAATACAAAAGTTCTTTCGTGAATCCCTCCAGTATGAGAAGCAACAATAGTATATTTTTTTGAAGTGGAAATATTAAAGTCAAAAACTCCAGCAGTTGTTGAGAAAACATTTCCATCAACTGTTAGAAAATCAGGATCAAACAACCCGTTGGTATCTTCGTTATAAAAAGTTACTTTAACATTTGAAACATTATTTATCATAAAGGAATGGTTTGGATCAGCATTAAAGTCTGTTGTTGTTCCCGCTATGATCTTTGCAAGAATAAAATAGTTTGCATCTGCAACATTTTCAATATCAAAATCTATGGAACATCTGGTTGAAACATTAAAGTTTTGATTCTCACAAAACTCTGGATTAGCATTAAAATTTAAGTCATTATACAATACTGTTCCAGTTCCCTCGGTTGAAGAAGTGGAATAGTTTATGTCAAAAACAAAATTATTCAGATCGTGTGTTAAATTAAAATCTATTGTTAAGTTTCCATCTACCAAAAAACTAAACACTGGCATTCCTTGGCCAAAAGGGTTTCCATCCAAACTAACAAGGTTTAAATCAACCACTCCATCGTTTCCTTGTGAAGGCCCGAGGAATGATGTTCCCTCTTCTGCCAACCAATAAAAGAATGTTGCAAAATCTGTATTGGTATCAGCTCCAACATTTATTGTGTTGAAACTAAACTCTACCTCTGTATTATCATAATCAGTGAATCCTGTTTCTGCAACTGCCCAAGCTTTCTCTCTGTATTCGGAAATTTTTACTGTTTGAGGATTAGAAAAACCATCAGCATCAGTGTTTGTTGCTACAATAAAAGCGTTTGAATCTGAGAACTCTGTTAATTGCATTGTAAAATATTCATTTGCAACTCCAGATGTTCCAGAAGAAGTTAAATCTGCAACGTTTGGTTCAGCAGCTCTGATAAAGTCCCCAGCTCCTCCTTCTCCACCTAAACAATGGCCTCTTGATGCTGTTGGATCATTTGTATTAACACAAATATGATCTGAGGAGGTTGCTAGAGCATGACTTCCTCTTAATATTGCAACAAGATTGCTTGGTGTTTGCCCTAAATTATATTGTAATCCTCCTGTAAAAATTGAGGAAATAGTTGAAACATATCCTTCCGAATGCCAAGTATGAGAGTTTGCTGTATCGTAATCTTCCATGTTGTTTGTATCGAAAGAAGAAGAGGCATCTAAAAAGATTGCATTCCAATCGGTTAATCTTACTCCATTAACATTGTCAAAATTAACATCATTAACGTAAAGAAAATAATCTCCGTTAACATCTGTATCTGATCCGACAGAAGTTTGGAAACGCCACATCATATTTGCATCTGTTGAAGAACAGTCTCCTTCAAACCATCTGTCTAAAACATTATTTCCGTCATCTTGAACAAGTATTAATTGTTCAACATCAGTGCAACTTGTAGCAGTTAAATCAAGGTTTCGGGAAAATATTGTAACATTCTCATCATAAGCATCGTGACTTCCTCCAATACTTATTTCGTGTCTTGTGGTTGCAGAGCTACTCCACCAAGCAAATTCTTTTCTCCAGCTTCCATATTTTATTAGAACATCAACAACATCTTCAGAAAAAGTTGGATTCCATTTTGCGGTTATTCTTATATATCCTGTTTTGTTTTTTACTTGTTTTGCAGTTTTTCCATAAACAACTTCTGCTCTGAATTTTGTTTCAAAAGTTTTGTTATAATAAGTATAATCTCCCGTATCAATTAATTCATATACAGCAGATTGATATGGAACTAATTCTCTTATCCCATACTCCACATTAAACTCTTTTATTTCAAAGTTTGTTAGTGTTGGAACTGGAACAACAGCAGCTCCAAACTTCTCTGGTTTGAAATTACTTATTTTAAAAACAAACTCTCCACCTGTAAAACCATTAACTATTTTTTCAATAGTTACATTCCCATCAGCTTTACTACTTGTATCTCCTTTATTTGGTTTCTTTGGAATGTTATTAATAAAAAAATCAGAAGAAGAATGTGATGTATTTCCAAACTCCAACTTGTTTCCTGAACTATCTCTTAAAACCTCAACAAAACCTTCTCTCAAAGTTTCTGGTTTATTTGGATTATATTTTACAGCGAAAGCATGGCTTGACAAAATAACTAATACCAATAATATTACAAAAAACTTTTTAACCATGCTTTCACCCCAAAACTCACTTAAATCATTTTCTTTTCTTTTTCCTCTTTTTTATTCTTTTTTTACCCAAGTGAATCACCCCCTTAAACAAGTTCTTACAAAATAGTAAGTATTATATATCAGGGCTGAAGCTCCCCCTTTCAACATTATCTCTACCCAGAGTTCTTATTTTTCCAACTATAAAACCAATAACAAGAAAACCGACAAGGGCAATTATAAATCCTTGATAAGGAGATGAAAGTGTTCCGTCTGCAAATCTGTCAATTACTATTTGTCCAAAAATTTGAACAACAAAAAATACTCCAACAGCTGTCAATAAAAAACCAGGAATATCTGGTAGGTTATCAAGTAGTCCTCCTTTAGAGTTCATCCAATACGACCTATATCGACAATGCTTGAAGTTTTGACAACTTGTTTTCTTGATCTTTGTTTTTCAACCGTTACTGGAACAGAAACATATCGAACCTTTGTCTTTGTTCTGGTTGCTTTTCTTTTTCCTGGTTTGAATTGTTTGGTTATGCCCTTTTTTGTTCTTTGTGGAATTGACTTAACAAATTTTTTTACTGAGCTTTCTGCTTGGTTTTGTAATTTCCCTACAATTGTATGTCCTCTGATTTGTCTTTTTTCTGTTTTGATAGCTTCACGCATATCTCTTTTCTCATCAAGAAGTTTTCTTTGGTTTCGCAATCCTTCTAATTCTCTTTTTTTATCTTCTGGATTTTCTCCATAAATACTTTTTGTTTTCTTTTTAAATAAATTACCAAAAACCATATTTCTTCAACCTCCTTAAAAAAACCTCGTTCTTGATTTTACGAAAGCTCTTCTCTGCGGAGAGCTTTTTCTTAATCTTAATAATGGTTGTTCTTTCAAAGTTAATAACCCTTTCGCTGTAATGCCTTGAAGCTCTCCGAAAGAATCTATCCTATTTTTGTTCTTTTCAACTATTGTTCCACTTTTTCCAACCCTAAACTTACGCTTTAGGGTAGACCAAACACTGTCTGTTTTTTCTGGTTTTGGAATCTTTCTCCCTGTTTTTCTGATTACGAATTGTGCAGAGGTTGACTGGTCAACAACCGTTGCTCCTCTTCCGAGAGCTTGGTTTTTTGTCACTGGTTTCTTTGTTGCTTTTAAAAACTTTCCTTTTTCTTTTACAAACGCATTGTAAGAGGGAACTTTCTTGGGTTTCTTGTCTTTTGTTTTTTTATCTCCAGGAAATTTTGGAATTTTTAATATAGGAGTTGTTGGAGGAGTAATTATAGGAGTTAAAGTAATAGAAGGAGTTCCAGTTGTTGTTATTTCTTGTGTGTTTAAAATTGATTGTTGTTTTGTTCCCAACTTAGGTTGGATTATTGGAGTAATCTTATCCTTTGTTATTAAAGAATCAACAGCTTTAAATGATGTGGTTATTCCACTAATTTGTTTCAAAGAAAATTTTCCAGAAGTAATAACAGAACTTTTTACTTTTGGAACAATAATATTTGAGCTTTTTCTACTTTGAATTGTTACACCAATTGAGGATTCTTTAACAACTGGAGTTGCTTCTTGTTTTTGTTTTGATTTTAACGAAAGAATTGAAGCTGTTCCAGTTCTCAATGGGGCGACTGTAACAGGAAGCCCAACCTTTTGGATAGCGCCACCAAAGAAAACAGCTTTTGTTCCCGCTTTTTCAATTGCTTTTTCGGTAGCAATTACTCCAGAAGAAAAACCTTTTGCTTTCCCAACACCCAATGCTTTTTCTGTTGTCTTTGAAACATCAATCTTTTTTAATTTAGTAAAAACACCTTTTCCTTTTTCTGCTATTTCTCCTAAGTTCTTTTTATTTATTATCCCTCCTCCTTTCTTTCCTAATTGTTCAACTGCTTTCTTTTCAATAAGGTTTCCTGATATTCTAACTGGAAAATCTGAAAATTCTATTTCTTTAAATACTACATCTTTCCCTTGAGCTTCATCAAAGAACCTTACTTTTTTAGGAGAAACTTTTGCAAAACCTTTTAATTCTATTCCTTTTTTTGATTCTGATGTTAAAAGAACAATCTTTTGGTTTGCTTTTACTGATCCAATCGTTACTCCTACATCTTTTTCAATTTCAAATGCTGTTAATTCTGTTGTATCTGCTTCTAAAAGTTTTAATCGAGTTCCTTTCACTGTTTTTTCTTCTAACACAAATGTTTTTGGATCAACTCTTTTTGTTTGAGTTACACTTGTTTCAATAAAAGGATCAATGTCCACTCTTCCTTTTTTTGTTTTGGTTAAAAATCTTCCAATTCCTTCGGATGCTTTTGGTTCACCAAATTCTTTAACTATTTTAGCAAACTGTTTTGATTCTGCAACATCTAATGTTCTATTAATTGAAGTAACCTCTCCTCCTTCTACAATTGCTTTTAAGTTATCTAATTTTGTGCCTGTTTTTTTTGTAATTGGGAAAACGTCAACTTTCTCAGCTACAACAAAAGGTTCTCTTGTTTCTCCAAACAAAGCTTTTTGTCTTGCAACTCCTTTTGTTTTAACAAGTAAAGTTACTTTTTCTCCTTCTAATGTAACACCTTTAACTTCTGTAAATTCAATATCAACAATTGGTTTTCCTCTTGGTTTTAAAAAGGTTTGAGAAAGTTTTGCTCCAATAAAAAGTTCTGTTCCTGTTCCTAATATTGAAACAGCTTCTGGTTTTCTAATTTCAAAGTCTTGTGGTAAAACAGCCTCTCCTAAAAGCCCAGCTAGAATATTCCCTTGACCTAAAGCAGTAATAGTTTGTTGTCTTGTGAATCTTGTATCCTCTGGCAAAAACTTTTCTGCAACAACTTCAACAGTTTGTGCTCCAAACCCAGCTCCAAATCCTGCAACTAACCCAGTAGCTATCCCTGGAGGCCCAGCCAAAGCTCCAATTCCTCCAAAAACAATTGCATCTTCAACACCTCTTTCAAAAGCAGCTTGTAAAGCAATATCTTTGTCTGTTCTCTTTTGTTTTTCCAAAGTTGTTAATTCATTAACAAGTTTGTTTGCTTGTTCTATTTTAGGATTTACTTTATCAGCTTCTTGTTTTATTTTTGCAAACTCTTTTTGAACTTGTTTCTCCTTAAATTCTATATTAGCAATTCCTTGTTTAAAATCATCGAACTCTTGTTGGGTTGTAAAAGTTATTGTTCCTCCAACAACCGTTCCAGCTTTTTCAATAAACTCTTCTTTTTCTTTTTGAACTTGTTCGTGTTGTTCAAGAGCATCTTCTTCTCTTGCTTCAAACTCTTTTGATTTAAGAGCAAGAAATTCAGTGTTAATTTTTTCAAGTTCTTTTAATTTTTGTCTTTCAATGTTTTTTTGTTTAAAAATCTTTCTGTCAAGTTGTTGTAACCCTTCTGCAGCTTTTTTTGTTATTACTCTTTCGGTTGCATCAGGGATCAAACTCTTTGTAATAAATGCTCCTGTGGTTATTTCAGCAGCTCCTTGAATAATATTTCGTGCTATCACTTGTTTTCTTGTAGTTAGAAAAGAACTTGCCTTTGTAGAAAGCTCCTCTGCTTTCTTGGATAGTTGTTCAAGCTGTTGTTTTTTTAGTTCATCAATCTTTTCTTGTGTTTTAACTGAACTTTTAAAAGAAGAGGTTAAATCGGCAACAATTGGTTTTGGTCTCGGCCCTGCGAGATTATCTCCATAAGTTGCAACTGCAACTCCTCTTTGAGTAGTTACTCCTCCTCGAGTAGGAAAACCAACTGTTTGTGTTTCGGTTTGTCCTCTAATACTTCCAGCATTTTCTACTCTAACAACTGTTTTTGTGCGGGAAGGATCACGAGCAACACGTGATCCTCCTTTTTCACTTGCAACTTTAACTATCTTAACCAACCTCATGTGCCTATATTAATTATTAAATCTATGTACGTAAGTTTAATATTAATATATAGGTTTCAAAAGAATCTTCTAGTATTATACCACTAAGTTTTTTAAACAAAAAAACATAGTATATGATACTTAAAAGAGTGGAAAAGGAAAATTACTATACTCCTTGTTTTCTTTTCCTCTCTCCAACCTCCTTATTTAGAATCATCATTATCTGGTATGACATCAGACCAATCTTGGTCATTTGACATTGCAATTGTTTTCTTCGGAAGTAAACCAACGCTTCCAAGATTTGACACTATCAGATCGTAATAATCTCCAAGAGTATCAATTGCTATGTCTGGATTTTCAAAGTTTATCTTGGAATAAATATACTTTTTGGTTTTCTGAAAGTTCTTGAAAACTTTTTTAGCTTCTGCATCATTTCCATAATAACTTTCTGGGAGATCGTGAGAAAGAACCGCTTCAATACTTCTTAACCCCGCTTTGATAGAAAGAAACACATTAACTTTCTTATCCATTGTTTCTGCTCTGTTCATTTCGTATGTCCAAAGTTGGTTAACCCTGTTCATCTGCCACAAGACAACATCTCCAAGAGTTGCTTTCTCAATGATTCCATCCACAATATTAGAAGAGCCTTTTTGCATTTTCAATCAACCCCTTAATAAAAACAACATCCAAGTCTCCCCACTGAAGCCATTTTCTTTTTTCTATTCCATGTCTGACAACCCAAGCAACAATGTATTTCCCAGAGAAGTATTTCTTTTCAACACATACATCAATGAGTTTTGTTATCGCAACTTTTGGAGTGTCCTTTACTGCTGTGACATGAAACAGAGTGTTTGGAAACTTCGGATAATACATCGTCATTTCCAACTCAACCTCTGTTTTATCATCAGGGTTTTTTTTCTCAATATCTTTTATCATTATTAACAATGATCTTTGGTATTTTTTCCCTGACATCTTTAGTTCACCTTCACAAACTTCTCTGCTGTTTCTATTTGAGAACTAAGAGTCACCAATAATTCTTGTTGTTGGAACACAACCCAAACTGTAACAGCCAAAGCGATTAATACTAATCCTCCAACAATATACAATAGTTGTGGTATTTCAAGCTTTCCAAACTTTCCTTGGTTTCTCAGAATAGCTACTCTTCCTCTGTATTCATCTTCTTCAGCCATGAAAGAAAGCAAGTCTGTTTCTGGTTGAATCGGATTGTCTGCCAAAATATCAATGTTCTCAAACCTATTTTCGACAGCTACTATTAATGATCTTCCTGAGTGTCCTTCAATATGCTTGTGAGGGTTTCCTACTCTTACGCTTGGTCTGTCTCCTCCCATTTTTATTCTTTTATCTGCGGGAATAGGTTCTGCCGAAATAAAACCGATCCTCGAATTGTATAATCTCATTATCAAGCTTCTTTTTTTTGAGGGAAGATAGTTTGTTGTTTTCCAATACCAAACCCCTATTGGAACAAGAAGCATGATTAAAGAAACGGTTGCTCCAATTGTTTTGTCAATTAATCCTGTGTGACCGAACAAAGTAAATGTAAAACTTACCATTACAATTACCGCATAGATATATGGTTCAAGTTTTATTAATGGAAGTTCTTTTACCAAGTGAGGCCCTGACAAATATTTTTTGTTTAATTCTTTGTCTTTTTGTTGCATTTTTTCTTCTGTTACTTTTTCATCTTGCATTTATTTTCCTCCTGTTTTTATAAAAATCCAAGAAAGTTATTCATGCCTAACAAACCTTTTTTCTTTTTTTGTTGCTCGGCAGAATAGTCTCGGAAAACTTCATTAGCAGAATGTTCAACCTTTGAAGTTTTTGTCAAGTTTGCTCTAACTCCTTTTAAAGAGCCAGAGTGAACAAGCAAGTCATGTAGTTCATCATTTTTAATATTGTAATAATTTGAATAGTCTTTCTTTGTTAGTGTTCCTAACAGTTTGGTTATGTGCATTCTTCTTGTTAGTAAACTTGCATAGTGCATGTCATTTTCTGAAAGAAAACCTACTCCGTTTTCTATTTGTAGCATTTCTTTGTATTTTGTTGCAACTTCTTGTTGGATAATTACTTTGTCTCCGTCATTGTCCTCTCTTTCCGTTAGCAAAATATCTTTACTTGTTGAGTGGTTTGGTTTCATTAAGTAGAGGGCTATTTGGGCGTCATTAGAAACCGAGTATTCTGGGAGTTTTGTTTGTTGTGATTCTGCCATTTATCTTCTCTCCAACTTTTTTATTCTTTCTTCCATTTCTGTAATATAAATAGATTGAATTTCAACAGTTTCCCACAACTGTGTTACCATTTCCCCCACAGAAGCAAAGCTATTATTATCTTCATAAAAGTTTCTTCCATAAATATTTGGCAACCTTCTGTTCCTTACTATATAATTTTTTAAGTCTTTCAAGGGAACAATAGAAAAATCGTTTTCCTCACTGTTTCTGTTTGCACATCTTCCTTTCTCCCTGTCTTTTTGTTTTATATTTCCATCAAAATACTGGTCAAAAACACAATCAGATAATAATACTCCATCGTCATATACTCCTTCTGCATTTATTGTTCCTCTTGCAAATGTTCCTCCTGTTGGGCTTCCAACAATTAATGTTGTTTCTATTACAACATTTGAATCTTTAAAAACATGTTCTGATCTGAAAGTGTTTGTTTCCGTTCCCCCAACAAAATTTACATCTAGTAATCTTAGTGATGTTGTTCCAAGCTTGTCTAAATTTGTATCGTCTGTTTCAAACACTGCTCTGTATTGAAAAAAGTTTATGTCTTTTTCCATTACGTTTAAATCCCATGTGAAGTTTCCATCGGTAAAAAACGTGCTAGTGTTTCCATCAGGACCAACAAAAACCTCTGGAGAAAAATCAATCGCATTATCCAACAACCTCAAACTAGTGCTGTTAAACAAATCAACATTAGTATCGTCCGTTTCAAATATTGCACGATACTGGAAAAACTGGTTTGGCGAATGAGAATTCAAATCCCAGGAAACATTTCCATCAGAATAAAAAGTAGAAGTAGTACCATCAGGACCAATAAACTCTTCCCCATCACAACCCGCATCATCACAAGAACGACCCTGCAACTCTAACCTCTGCACACCTCTACGGTAATGGTCCAAAACCTCGTTAGCTGATAGGACTCTGTTGAAGATTGCTACTTCATCGTAATGTCCTGCTTGATCATAACCACCTGGAGAACCGTAATTTATTGATCCAATGTATAAATTCTGAGCAATAGTGGCGCTTCCAACACCGCCTTCTACGCCCAGTTCCATTTCATTAGCATCAATAAATAATCTTGGCGTTGTTCCATCATATGTTCCAACTATATGATGCCATTGTCCATCAAAAGGGTGCGGTCCCAACGAAGTTCTACCTTTTGAAGCACCATAGTTCAGTATTACATTTGTAGTAGTATGATTTATACTAGGCCCTCTTCTTTGACTTAGGCTATTTGAAAAATCAACCATTCCGCCCCAAGTAGAAATAGTTGGTATTTTTATCCACACACTAGCACTAAAAACATTTAAGTCAGCAAAAGGAGTTTGTACCCAATCTCCTGTTCCATCTAGTCCTAGACCATTTGTGTCAAATATTCCATTAATTGCTGTATTTGAATCCCCAACCAATTCCAAATTATAATCGTTCCCACTTGTGTCCCCTGTTCCGCTTCCACCATTAGTATCATTAAAATGCCACAACCCAACAAGCCCCTGCATGTTAGCGTCAATCTGAACAATGTCCTGGTCAGGCAACTGTTCTCCATAATGGAAGCCCTCGGAAAAATTCATTGTATCCCAGTTAGCAATGCTTCCCGCATCGAAAACTTGCGAGTTAAAATCACCGCTAGAATAAAAAGTAGACGCGTCAACTGTATCCAACAACAAGTTTCCATCAGAATGAGAAGCAACTTGGTTTTTATCTCCCAAATCAAAATCAGCCTGGGAAGTATCAGTGGAAGTAGAAGAACCAGCAGCACAAGAAGAATCATCACAAGAACGCACCTGCAGCTTTAAGCGCTGAACTCCTCGGCGATAATGATCTAAGATTTCTGCTTGTGTTAATACTCTGTCAAACATTGCTACTTCATCGATATTTCCATCAAAAAACCCGCCTCCAGTCCACAAGGTACCAACCTTGAATGTTTCAGTGCTAAATGTTAACGAAGATTCTGTTGTTTCAGCTACTTTTATCCCATCTAAATATAATTCTAATTTATCGTTTGCTTCATCTTTTACACCAACTGCATGATGCCATTCATCATCATTTACTGTTTTTGTTGAAGTAGCCTTTTTACTAGCTGCATGAAAAGTCACTGTATTTACATTATTAATCCTTATATACCAACTGTCTGCATCACTTACATAGTTTGATGCAAAATACCTAAAACCTGATGTTGTTGTTTTAAACCAAGTAGATATAGTAAAAGTCTGGGTCTCATACGTGTTTTGATGACCCATATCAACATAGTCATTATCCCCATCCAAAAACAATCCATTAGTATCAAACATCCCCGAAGCATTTGTATCTGCTCCATTTACCAACAAGCCATTATTGTCATTTCCAGAAGTATCCCCCACTCCAGAACCATCAGCATTAGTATCATTAAAATGCCAGAGACCAACAAGCCCATCCATGTTAGCATCTTGTTGAACAACCCCTTCATCAGGCAATTGTTCTCCGTAATGGTATCCTTCATTAAAAGTTAATGATGTAAGATTTTGATCTTGTGCTGGAGTAAATATTCTTGAGGTAAAATCTCCTGACTGAAAAAAGGTTGTTGCTGTGTTATTTGATAAAAGAACATTGTTGTCTGTTCCTCTTGTTTGATTGTAATCGCCAGAATTAAAGTCTGTTGTTGTTGTATCAGCAAACTCTGTTGCACTTGTTGTTACTACAACAATTTTCTCTTGTGCAATATATTCTAAAGTAATCCCATTATAATCTAGTCTTGTTTTGCATCCTGCTTCAAAACATACTGCGTTTACATCCCCCCCTGTTAATGCGATGTTAAGCAAATTAATATCATCTGTTGTTGTGTGACCAATATCAGTAACACTTTGTAAATTTTGAACAATTGGAGGATGTTCATTGTTAGAAGATAAACAACCAGAAACAATTAGTAAAAGAAAAACACTAACTGCCAAAGTGACTAAATTCGTCATTTTCATTTTCACTCCTTTTGTCTCCAATGAAACTGACCAAAGAGATTAACAGTAAAGCAATTCCGCCTCCGAAAGTTCCAAACCATATAAACCAAGTTGTTGGATCGGTAGTTGTCAAAACCGTTGTTGTCTTGTTAATATCAGTTATGTTTTGATCTGAAAGACTTGTGTCCACTGACCACTTTTCAACATTGCCAGTGTCAATTCCTTGGTTTCCAACTGTTGCTCCAGCTGTGATAAAAAATAGTGAGGCTATTACAACTATTGCTCTTGATTTTCCGAGAAAAGCAATTCCTAAAAATATTGCTCCAACCGTTACAAGCAAATAGAATAATCCTAATTGAATGGCCATGATATGTTTAACCTCCCTGTCTGAGGAGAGTTTTAATCGTTAGATTTAGTCTCCTGAGATTCCTCTTAGGATTGCTGCAACTATTACAACTCCAACTATTCCCCACAACGCTAAGGTTGTAGCGTCAAATGATGCTGTGTTAAGTGCGAACACGACAATTAACCCAATGTATCCAGCAATTACAAAGCTTACAAGACCTCTTGCAGCCGAGACACCTTGTTCTCCTAATGCTATTGCTTTTGCCATCAAACCTTTTGCCTGACTAACTATTCCAAATTTCAACTCTCCACCTCCTGGATAAGTAATATTTTCTTGAAACCATTGGGTATTAAGAAGTATTTAAACTACCGAGTTTAAAATAGTAAAGCAATGATTCCAACAATGATTGCTCCGACCAAAGTTGAAGGCCCAAAGATTAACATTTTTGTATTTTTGCTTGAGAAAAATAGTCTTACAATTGATGCGAACCAAAAAACTATTCCAGAGTAAAACATTGCAAAGAATACTGGGAGGATTAAGTAAAGTGCAATATACATTTTTACATCTCCTCCTCCGATATATTTGTAGTGAACAAGTATTCTTCCAATAATAAATAGTGGTATTACCCAAAGCAATCCTATTGGGTTTGTTATTATTGTTAAGAGTGTTCCAAAAACTATTGCGGGAATTGTTACTGTGTTTGGAATGGTTTTTGTTTTGTAATCTAAGTAAGCACACACTGACAAGAATGCAAGAGTGACCAAATACAAAAGCCATGGCATTGTTATAATAGCTGTTTCCACAAAATCAATCCTCCATCAGTTCCTTTACTTTCTTATCAGTTTGTTCCAACCTTCTTTCAAAAGCTTCTTTAGTTTTCCAAGCAACATGTGGAGTTGACAAAACTCTTTCATCTTTGAAACTACAATGATCGTCTGTAATGTAACCAGAAATCTTTCCCTGTTTTAGAAAAGAAGAAACCATTTCCTCATCCAACAATTCTCTTCTAGCACAATTTACTATGACAGGTTTTTCTTTCATATAAGAAAAATGGACTGGGGAAAAATAGTTCCTTGTTTTATCATTCAATGGCAAACACAAAAAAATAATATGAGAACTCAACAGCAAAGAAAATAAATCATTCTCCGATTGTGTTTCAAGTAAGATTGGATCATAAGGTATTATGTCCATTCCAAAACCTTTCCCTATTATTCCACATTCTCTTCCAATCTTTCCATAACCAATTATTCCAAGAACTTTTCCTTGTAATTCAAAACCATATTCTTCTCTTCTGGAAAACTCAAGTAATTGTTTGAAATGAAATTCTGCAACAGCATTTGAACTATAATCGGGAAGGTTGTAAACTTTTATCCCCAGCTCTTTTGCTTCCTCCAAGTCAATGTGATCTGTTCCTGTTGATTGTGTTAAGAGATTTTTGTAACCTTCTGAAACAAGTTTCTCCAAATACAATTCGTTTGCACAAACTTTCCAATCAATAACTTTTGTTTTCATTCCAAAATCCATCCTTTCTCAAATCAAAATAAATAAAGTCAATTTGCAACGGAGAAAATCCCCTTGCAAAAAAATTCTCGTAAAACAAAAATCTTCTCTTATGTCCAATAATCTTCTTTGTTATTTTTCCCAAAGTCATAACGTAATCAAACCTTTCTATTGTAAATTTTCTATTCTGAGATGCTCCCCGCATTCCTTTGTCTCCAAACCACTCAACATAAGAGTGCATCATCCTGGAATGACCCAACCTATAATCATGATCTGGTTCCCAGTAATACTGTGCAGAAGAAAAATGAGGAAAATCCATCAAGAACATTCCGCCTTTTTTTAGAACTCTGTGAATTTCATTCACTGTAAAATAAAACTTTTCCACGTGTTCTAACATTCCATACGCACAAACAACATCAAATGTTTCATCAGGATATGGAAACTTCTTATCTACATCTAGTTTTATTACTTCTTTGCTTTGTGGAAACTTATCAGTATGAATAAATTTTACTCCTTTCATTTTTGTTTTTTTATCTCCTGCTCCAATTTCCAATCCCTTCATTTTTCTCCACCTTAAAAGAACAATCTTTTGGTTTGCTTTTTCAATAGGAATTTTTCGGCTTTCAGCATATCGTTCTATGAAAGATTTTTTTTCACTCATTCTTTCAACTCGGCTTTCTTACAAACCTTCTTATAATCAATAGTGTTTTTTTGATGATAATAAATATCAACTTCTTTTCCAAACTTTGAAATGTAATTTGATCTACGCAATTCCTTTCCGCAATTCACACACTCTGGTTTTGTTTCGTGTAGGGAGAGTTTCTTTCTCCAAAACCCACACTGAGAACATTCATATACTAATTCTCTTTCCACCATTAAGTTACCACAAGAACAAATCATTTTTCCACTTCCAAAACTGCTATTTTGCATGGATGTTTTTCCAACGGTAAACCACAAATCAAACAAGCAAACTGTTTCATTCTATCTCCTCGTGTTTTCTTTCTTCTTTAATACAGGGATTGCAAACCCACCTAGCAAAATCCATTGCAGTGTACTCTGTAATCCCACACCCTACACAAACCCTATAAGCCATTATTCCAACTCTCCAATTACTGCTCTGAAAGAAATATCTTGTTGGGCTTTTTTGCCCTTCAAGATATTGTTCCTATTTGTAATTGCTTGTTTGTTGTCCTTGATAAAATTGATCCAGTTCATTGTGTGGCCTCTGGAGTTACATCTCTCACTGTTTCGTTCTTCAATCCGATAACAGTGTATTTTGTATCTAGTTTGAAACCTGTTTTGGTTACTCTAACTTTAGAGAAACCTTTGTCTCTTGCTTCTTGAATTCCTGACATAACTGTTATACCTACTATATATGTGTCATTGTTTTCTGTTGTTAGAATCCACTTCTTTTGTTTGCTTCCATCTACTTGTTCAAACTCTGTTTCTTCTACATCAGTTGTTTCCAAGTTGATTATAGTATCTCCTTGTGGTAAACCACTACCAAACTTTGCTTGTTCTACATATTGGTTTAATTTCATTTTGTTTTCACATCCATTTTATTTTGTTTTTTTTTTGGTTGGGTTTGGTGAACAAACGATGGGAGGATAAATTCTCATGGCATTTATCCACCAAACTGGACACATTATAAACCATTCTCCTTTTAAAGGTTATGGAATTATTATTGATACAGTAAAACAATGTAAAGGAGTGATTATATGCAATTTGAAAAAAAAGTAATGGTTATGAACGGGAGTTTTTACCTTCCCCTAACCCAAGACCTCGTAAGCTACTTAGAACTGAAAACAGATTCTACCATGGTAATTCAAGACGAAGTTGCCAAAAAAGGAAAGTTTATTTCCGCTTGGAAAAAGAAAAGGGGGTGAAAGAAATGAACAGAATTGAAAAGCAAAAGATTCTTTTTAAAATGATAAAAGAAAAAATAAACAAAAACAAAGACGTGATAGTTTTCTTTGAAAAACCAAGCCAAAGAGAAATTTTTGCATTGAACATTTTATCGCAAATTGAAGGAATAAAAAAAGGGAGTATAATTTATGATCCAACTGAATTTTCAAAAAAGCTAAAGGAGGTAACTAAAAAATGATAACGAAAAAGCAACAAGATAAAGTTAACAAACAATACCAAAAGCTTTTGGACACTGTAGAAATCAAATTGTGGAATGTGGGCAGATGAAAAATAGTGAAAAAGAATTAGTTGAACAGGTAAAGTTTTCAGTTAACCAGTTTGCAGAAGAATATGAAAATGAACTAAATAAGTTTTTTGAAAAGGTAAATAGGAGAAAAGATATGCCAAAAGGAAATTATGATATTTTTGTTCTTGCGTTAGAGTTGGAAACAGTTAAAAAAAGAGTATTGAAAAGGTGGGGTGTAAAGTGAAGTGTGTGGCTTGTTTTGGAGATGGTATTTATGTTTATAATGGGAAGTCTTTATGTTACAAACATTTTCAGGAGCAAATAAAATGAATAAGGCAGAATTGTTTTTGGGAGATTGTTTGGACTACATGAAAACAATATCCGACAACTCTATTGACTTAATCCTTACTGATCCCCCCTACAATATTGGTGATAAAAATAAAAGAACCAAAGTCGGAAACAATATTATTTCAAACGAGGAAGCTTGGGGAAGTTGGGATCAATACTCTTGGGAAGATTATGAAAATATGATGTTTGAATTAATAAAACAAAGTTTAAGAATTTTGAGAGATGGTGGTTCATTCTATTGTTTCACCGCAAGAGAATATAATGGATATTTCACAAAAAAAGCTATTGATTTAGGTTTTAATTATAATAATACATTAGCTATATTAAAAGACAATCCACTCCCCCATTTTACAAAAACAAATTTTAGATCGTGTTTTGAACTTTGTTTTTATGTTTCAAAAAGTAAACCGAAAACTTTTAATTTTGTTTCACAAAAAATATGTAAAAATGTTTTTAATTATTTGATAGGAAGAAAAGAAACTACTCATCCTACAGAAAAACCTTTATTATTTTGTGAAAACATCATTAAAATTTCAAGTAATGAAAACAATATTATTTTTGATCCTTTTATGGGTTCTGGAACAACAGGCGTTGCTTCCTTAAAACTACAAAGAAAGTTTATTGGTTGTGAAATTAATAAAGAATATTTTGAAATAGCAAAGAAAAGGATTGGACACTGGGAAAATCAAACGAGGTTGGGTATATGAAAATATTAAACTTGTATTCAGGGATAGGAGGAAACCGAAAACTTTGGGGAAGCGAACACGACATAGTTGCAGTTGAAAAAAATAAACAAATTGCCGATATTTACCAAGACTTTTTCCCTGAAGATGAAATAGTTATTGATGATGCACATTCTTTTTTATTACACAATTTTCAAGAGTTTGATTTTATTTGGTCAAGTCCTCCTTGTCCTTCGCATTCTATAACGAACCATTTCCTCAAAGGATTGGGTTTAGTCCGTTATCCAGACATGCAACTTTATGAGGAAATAATACTCCTACAATATAATTGTAAAACAAAATATGTTGTGGAAAATGTTAAATCTTATTACGATCCATTAGTGAGACCACAAGATGTTGGAAGGCATTACTTCTGGTCTAATTTCCATATTCCACAAATAAAGATGAAATCCCAAATTGGAATAATGAATACGAAAGCTTCTTTGCTTATAAGAAAGAAAAATGAGTTTGCAGATATTTCAATTAACAGTTGGCAATCAATTCATGGTTTTAATTTAGATGGTAAACAATTAGAAAACAAAAGACAAGTTTTAAGAAATTGTGTTGTTCCCGAGCTTGGGAAACATGTCTTTGATTCTGCTTTCAAAATAACACAAACAAGGTTGGTAAAATGAAAACAATAAAAGATATGAGCAAAAGAGATTTTGAGTTAATGTGGAAAGCATCAATCCTAACAGCAGAAACAACTCCCTCATATACAAACCAAACATACGAGAAATTTCTGAGAACAAAGGAGTTATTAAAATGGAAAATTTCAAAGTAAAACAAGCAATTAAACCATTCTTTGACTTTATGGATTTAGCAGATAAGTTTATTCAAACCCAACCTATATATTATTCAAAAGAAGGAATTTGGTGGATGTGGAACTTTCAAACACACTCTTGGGAAATGATTGATGAAATTGACTTACTAAACGAAATAAGCCAAGTATCCGATCAATTAAGATGCTATGAATCCAAAACAAAAACAGAAGTGATAAATGCGTTAAAAATGAAAGCCCGATTAAACAAACCAAAAGAAGCACAAAAAACATGGATTCAATTTAACGGAACGGTCTTTGACATAAAAAATGATAAGAGTTTCAAAGCAACACCAGAATACTTTATAAAAAACCCAATCCCTTATGAAATAGGAGAAACAGAAGAAACTCCAGAAATAGACAAGCTCTTTAGCGATTGGGTTGAACCAGAGTTTAAACAATGTCTTTATGAAATACTTGCCTTTTCATGTTTACCTGATTATCCAATACACCGAATATTTTGTTTAAATGGTTCTGGAAGAAATGGCAAATCAACTTTCTTAAAAATAATATCAACATTTGTAGGAAAGCACAATATATGCTCGACAGACATAGAAACATTAATTTCTTCAAGATTTGAAACTGGAAAGCTATACGGAAAACTCGTTTGTATAATGGGAGAAATAAATTCAAGTATTTTCAAAAGAACAAACGTGCTAAAGAAACTTGTTGGGGAAGATATGATTGGGTTTGAGATAAAACAAAAAAGCCCGTTTGATGATTATAATTATGCAAAATTATTAATAGCAACAAACAAGCTTCCAGAAACAACAGACAAGACCAAAGGATTTTATTCAAAGTGGGTTACGATTGATTTTAACAATAGTTTTAAGGAAAACACGACATTACTAAATAAAATAACAGATCAAGAATATAGAAACCTTGCAAGAAAAAGCTTGAAAATAATTAAAGATTTATTGGAAACCGCTTCTTTTACAAAAGAAGGAACAGAAGAAGAGAAAAAAGAAAGATATGAGGAACGTTCTTCTCCCTTCAAAGAATTTTTTGATGAGAATTGTGAATCTGATGAGAATGCACAAACTCCATTTTGGAAAGTTCACAACGCTTATGTATCATTCAATGAAATGAGAGGTTTCAGAAAACCCTCAAAAATTGAAACCGGCAGATATTTAACAGCAAAAGGTTTCACAAAAAAAAGAATTCCTTATGAAAAACCAGATGGAACAACCTCATCAAACCTTTACTTTAAAGGGTTTTGGCTTAAGGAAACAAGAGATGAGGATGAAGCTGTTGTTGAAAAAGGCGGGTTAGATTACTAATACCCTTATACCCAATTTCGTCAAAACTCAACTCTTTCCCCTTGTGTAAACTAATAATATACTTTTTGGGTATAAAGGGTATAATGAGTATAATTAAAGGAAACAATCTTTGTCCTTTTTCATTTCCATTTATACACGCAACTCGGTAATTTATATATTTTGTAGTGACTTACTTCTAATAATGCTTGAAGAATTAGAAAGAAATCCTCCAAAACCAATAAAGGTTGCGGGAAAAATCGCAACCCCCTTAATCAAGGGAAGCATGTTTTATAAAAAAATATATAATAGAATTTACAAAATTTCTCTTCACGCTGTCAACTTGTGTATTGGTCAACCAGGATCGGGAAAATCTTCTGCAGC
>TARA_R100000789_G_scaffold20218_1_pt1 | contig 26023 bp, 29 predicted proteins | sample TARA_R100000789 | Tara Oceans TARA_R100000789 (sample SAMEA2623403) | marine metagenome | biome: marine biome (ENVO:00000447); feature: mesopelagic zone (ENVO:00000213); material: "saline water (ENVO:00002010), including plankton (ENVO:xxxxxxxx)" | depth 450 m
TCGACATAACGTCAATCCGGCTTTGGGTGCGTCATTTGTCAACGTGAGCTAGGCAAACGTGAGGGCGTATTCGGGTATCACGGTTTTGACCTGAAGCGATCAGAGATAAACCTCTTTAAGGTGCGGAACGCGAAATCCACAGCAACCGCTACGAAATGAGTTGGGCAAATGTCCGCCGCCGGGTTTGGTCGATCGGTTGGCTTGCGTGGAAAGGGACGCTTTCTGGTTTTTGTAGCTGCGGGTCACACGCCTGCCACTGAAAGCCTGCATCCAAAACACGGCGCATTTAGATGCGGATGACTGAACAAGACATCGAGGCGTTCCATGAAAGGTTCATCACTCCCACCGCAATAGAAGCAGAAACCGGCTTACACCGGCAAACGATTCTGGCTCATCTAAGGGCGAAGCAGATCGAACGGTTTGCTCCCGGTGGACAGGACTATGGTCCGGTCTATCTGCGGGAAGCAATTGAAGGTCAGATACGAGATCTTCCAGCCTGAGACTGAAGAACGCCGTTAACCCGACCGTCCAAAGGGGCTGGTGCAGTGCGGCGTCGTATGAATCACGGAAATATAACTCAAAAACAATAATTCATACGGGGCCTTGGCTGGAGATTGAAAACCTCCTTGACCGGGGGAGTGCCCGAAGCCGCTCAAACGTGTGCGGGCTCATAGGTCATGGCAAGAACGACGAAAACGAAGCTAAATGATCGCCGAGTGTAAAAAATCGACTTTTGTCGAAAAAACGGTCTTTGGATGTCGAACAACAGCACGCGATCTAAATCCTTCTTTTTCAGCACCATTAGTTCACGCATTGCAACTCCGATAGCATCGCGCGTAGCGTTGGGCGAAACGTGTGGGAAGCTTCGACAACAATCCGGCATGCACATTTGCGCCGAACTCTCGACGTCTCCTCGGGCGAATTACTGTTCGGGCAGCTTAGTGAACTTGCCCATCTTCCATGTTTGATATCGCCCTCCTTGATAGCCCCAATTTCATTAAAGGTCAGAAGCGATATCACTGAAACATAAGGAGGGATTTCGCACGGCTATGTGCGTCATCTATTCACCAACGCGCTACGAACGGTCCGACGCCTCCATTTGGTAAGGTTTCCCCCACTGCCGCGGCCCACGCACACAAGGCAAACTACCTGCATTCCCCCGGCCGCCGCACTGGCGACCCACACGCCTTTTGGAAGCCAGTCTCATGTCACATATTCTTGTTGGTTTCGCATTTACCTTGATTACCGCCCTTGTTGTCATTGTGGGCGATACTCTTCTCAAACATGCTGCCGACAGCGGTAAACCATTGATGTCCGGTCTGGTCGTCGCGGGATGCGTGATCTACGCGTTCTCGGCAATCTTCTGGTTCTGGGCCATGCGTCACATGACGCTGGCTCAGGCAGGGGTGGCTTATTCGATACTGACGCTGCTTGCCCTGTGCGCTATCGGCGTAATTTGGTTCGGTGAACGGCTATATGCCCGGGAATACGCCGGAATTGCCTGCGCCGTCGCGGCCATGGTTCTGATGGTCCGGGTGACCTGACAGCCAGGATCGCCCCACCAAAACGCAAAGCGCGGCCCCCTTTCGGGGACCGCGCCACATCAAACCGTAAAAGCAATCAAGCCTTACACGAGTTCCAGATTCACTGCGCTTTCGCGGCCGTCACGGCCTGCTTCCACGTCGTAGGTGACTTTCTGGTTGTCGGCGAGACCGGTCAGGCCCGAACGCTCAACAGCCGAGATGTGCACGAACACGTCTTTGCCGCCTGCATCAGGCTGAATGAAACCGAAACCTTTGGTGGTGTTGAACCATTTCACAGTGCCGTTGGCCATGTGTTTTATCCTTGTTTTCTACACCGCTCGCAACATGCAGCGGCCCGGCAAAGGCGCGTCTTGATCGAGTAGCTGCGTGCCGGTGAAGGAAAACAGAAGTCGAAGAGAAGGTCTTTAGCCCGGTCCCTATGCCAGATCAGCGGCACAAAAGCAAGCCTCTTGTAAAGACCGCAGCTGTGCTGTCCGCACAAAACGGCCGCATGATGAGAATTGCCGCGTTCTGACGTCCAGGGCGGGCGGACGCGGAGAACGTGCGATTCGGTGGCCGGTAGATTGCCGATGCCCCTGGTAGTCGCGCCATCGGGCTATGCAGCTCCTGCCCAGCGGCTGCAAGCGCGCAGAGGCGCGCCGGGCGCGCGTGCCTCACGCGACTAGATGTCCGTCCGCCGCAGCTGCGAGCCTTTCCGCCCTGTGAACACCACAATCGATATGCCGGCCGATTCTTGACGCTAAGAACCGCGTTCTGATGGAATTACAGACCGCAGGCGAGGATGGCCTGACCGCCGTCGACGGACTGATCCGGCTTTCTATCGCACGGCGCATCGGTGAGGACGGCGGCACCTGACAACCGCCTTAGAAGTCTGTCGCCCCCTGTCCTCAAACGGGACGGAGGGCATGATTGCCTTAGCTGCCGCCCGCCACCGTCAGGCCAAGCATGCGCCAACCCTGCATGCCCCACCGGTAATAATTGATTTTGTCTGCCGGATAGCCCGCGTCGATCATGCGCCGAATGGCCGTGGGTGACTGCCCGCACCAGGGACCGTTACAGAACAAAACGACCTCTGTGACCGCCGCCGGATCACATTCGAATCCCTCGAAATCCACCTCGCAACCCAGTTCGCCCAAGCGGTCGACCATTTCGGTATAGGGTATGCTGACGGATCCCGGAATCGTGCCGGTTTCCCAGTCGGGCCGCACCCGGCTATCGATCACCATGATGTCAGGGTTCTGAAGGGCAGCCAGCACCTCCAATTAGCCAATGGTGGTAACACCCTCAGCGGGTGAGATTGGCTGGATGCAGAAGCCGGGACAGGGGCGGGCGATGCGGGCAAAGTCACCCTTGATCATCGCATCCGTGTCCTGCACCCGTGAGATCGTGACCTTTGCACCGCCGGTCGTTGTCACCGTGACAGAGGCTACGTCCCTTGAGATATTGACCTCATCCGCACCGGCGGGCACGCCCAACCCAAGTGTCAGGGCCACCGCCGCAATCGCAATCTGTTTCATAATCCTCTCCCTGTTGTTGAATCCAACGGCCCCTACGATGTAGCGCCGCGCAGCTGCGGATCAGCCCCGCACCCAGCCCACGATCTGACCCGCTGGCATTGCCCCGGACTGGCGCTTGGCCTCGCGTCCACCTGCAAAGGCCACCATGGTGGGAATGCCCCGGATGCCATGTTGTGCGCCGATCTGGGGGAAATCCTCTGTGTTGAGTTTGACCAACCGCGCTTCAGCGGCCAACACGGACGCCGCCTTGCCGAATTCAGGTGCCATCGAGCGGCAGGGACCACACCACGGCGCCCAGAAATCGACCACCAGCGGCACGTCGTCGGTGCGCGCGGCTTTGGCCAGAGTGGCGGCATCGACCTCCATCGCCTTACCCGGCATCAATCTGGCCCCGCAGGTTCCACATTTCGGTCCCGACGCCAGTTTTTCCGCCGGAACCCGGTTCACTTGCCCGCAGTCCAGACAGGTCAGCTTCTTTCCCGCCATCTCAATCCCTCCGATTCGCATTCTGCCCTCATATTCATTTTGCAGTATGTGATTGGACAGACACCGCATCAAGCGGCATTCGGGAAAACCGCGCCACGGCCGTCGGGCCAGCCGCCAGTCCTACTCCATCCCCTGCGGCCCGTGCTTCAACAAGACGGGCACGATCAGGTCCTCTTCGTCCTCCAGGTGACGCAACAAGAGCGTCTCAAACCCCGTGATCTCCGCATGAAAGGCACCCGGTTCGATCTTGTCCTGCAGCACTCCATTGGCGGACTCAGCAAAGCGCTGCAGAAGCCCGTCCATCGCGTGATGGTCGCGGTCAAGAATGTCGAACCCGCGCGCCAGTCGCGCCTCATAGGCGACCAGTTTGGGGAAATAGTGCACGTCCTCGATCTGGTGGTGGTCGTGAAGCTGTTGCAGCAACATGCCACCGAAGCGCGTCAACCGCGCCTGCATCCGGCGCAGGTCGATGGCGCCATCAACGGCGGCCTCTGCATCTTGCCGGAGCGTTTCTGCAAGACGGCGGAACATCAGGTGCCGGTCCAGCCAGAACGCCACCAAGCCATCAAAGTTGCGATGCGTCTGCCATGTGTCGCGCGGATAGTCGGCACGCAGGGCATACAGCGCCTCTGGCAGACCGTCGCGGCGGGTCAGGTCAAGTGTCTTGTCCATGCCCGCAGGATGGTGCCGAACGGGGCAGAGTCAACGCAGCACATGCACAGCGCATTGGGCATGGCGCACCACCTGAGCTGCGGTCGAGCCCAGCAGCAGATCCTGCATTCCGGGCAGATGCGAGGCGATTACGATCAGATCGACAGGATTGTCCGCAGCCCAGTCCAGAATGGTCCGCCCGGAATGGCCCGACACCACCAGACCAACTCCGCCCGGCACCACCGCGGCGATGTCGTTGAGTTCACTTTCGATCGCCAGTCGAGCCTGCGCCGTATAGTCGGCAGGCAAGTAACTGACAGCATAGCCCGGCACCTGTTCCATAACGTGCAAAAACGTGATGCGCGCATCCTCAGTCGCCAGTCTTTGCGCCACCGCCGTGGCGGACTTGATCCGGGCATCGCTGTCTTCGCCAAAGGCGAGAGGGACTAAAATGTTCTTGTACATGGGCATTCCTCCTGATGGGACCAGAGTGAGCGAAGGCGCAGTAACCCGCCTTGATACAGGTCATGTGCCCCTGCCCCCTGCCCGCCATTGGAGGGTCATGATCACGACACATTGTCCGCCTAGCCTGTTGAGCGGTGTCAGAACGCACCGCAAACTGGCCTTTTTGCCGTTCACAGAACGGGTCGGCAGGGTCCGATCGCCGAAAGGCGGCCTTTCCGCATGGACCAGACGTCTCCTTGCCGGAAAGTTGGCAAGGAGTTTGCGCGATGCGTTACCTGATCGCCGAAACCAATTGGTCGCTGATGACGCTGGCCAGCGCGCTGTCCGACGCGGGCAACCTGTTGACCCGGACCGACCGGCCAGAGGACATTCCCCACTTTCTCCACATCACACCCGCCGACCTGCTGGTGCTTGACGCCAGAGATCTGGACCGCCCCGGCCTGTCACTGGCAAACCTGCGGCGTGCCCATCCCCTTATGCCGATTGCATTGATGGCAAAAGACGCCTCGCACACTCAGATCGTGCGCTGGCTGGAAAGCGGGGCCGATACGGTTCTTGACCCGGCCAGCCCGCCCCAAGAGGCCATGATGGGCCTTTCGGCTATAGCCCGCAGGGCACACGGACTGGCGCAGCCGGTGCTGCGCTATGGTCCCCTGTCGATAGACCTGCAACACCGCATAGCCCATCTGACGGGCTGCCCGATCAAGCTGAGCCCCAAGGTCTATGAATTGCTGGAATACATTGCGTTGCGCCCCCGGCGACTGATCAACCGGGCCGCGCTGCTGGGCCATATCTACGGGTTGGAGGATGAACCCGATCCGCGTGTGTTCGATGTCTATGTTTGCAACCTTCGGGCCTGCCTTGCGGCCACTGAAGGGGCTGTCGACATAGAAACAGTGCGCGGATCGGGCTATCGGTTTGTCCCCACCTGCCTCGACGGGGCCATCGCTGCCTGACTCCGCCTAGTAGGTCGCCGCCACATCATAAAGGACCGGCTCAAAACTGCGGCAAAAGCTGTTCAGCGCGCGATTGCGCTCTCGCATTTCGCCGGATCGCAACATGGCAAGGAAATCCTCGCGCCGCTCCCATTGCGAATAATTGGCGATCCGCGTCTGCGCGTCGTTGACGTGCAGTGCGGCAGCGATGAAACCGGGCCGTTTCGAGATGAACTCGGCATAGGCCGACTGCAGCGCGTCCAGCAGATCCTGACATTGGCCTGGACTGGTCTCAAACGTAGTAATGACGGTTTGGGCGTCGGACGTCACGGTAATCCTGGGCATCGGGCTCTCCTCTTCTCACTAGAGTGTGGCATGGATTGCGACCGTGGCCAAACCCGCGCGGTCACGGGCCGACACCATGTAGCGGGGTGGAAATTCTTGACAGGTCAGGGCACGTAGGGCCACACAGTGTCCAATCCGAAAAGATCAAGCGCACAAGCGCGGCACGAGCAGGACACAGGCCCATGAGCAGCACCAAGCGTATCGAGGAGTCGGTCCGCGATTCCATCATTTCCCGCCCCGACATGATTCTTGACGACAAGGATCTTATGCAGGCCCTGATCGCCTCGAATGAGCGGACGATGGGCGGCAACATCATCGATCTGCGTGGCATCGCGATGGAGCGACTGGAATCGCGGCTAGACCGGCTGGAGGACACCCATCGCAGCGTGATCGCGGCGGCCTATGAGAACCTCGCTGGAACCAACCAGATTCACCGCGCAGTGTTGCGGATGTTGGACCCTGTCGATTTTGAGACGTTCCTGCATGATCTTGGCGGCGAGGTGGCGCAGATTCTGCGCGTCGACATGATCCGCCTTGTTCTGGAAACCGCGCAAGAAGACGACGACCCGGTGGTGCGCCGCCTTGGTGATGTGCTGTCGGTGGCTGAACCCGGTTTTGTCGAAGCCTATGCCGGTGAGGGCCGTGAGGCGCCAATGCGTCCGGTTGTACTGCGGCAGGTGCAACAGGGCGGCGAGACGATCTATGGCGAGCGCGCCGAATGGATGCGCTCTGAGGCTTGTCTGCGTCTGGATTTCGGTCCCGGCCGCCTGCCCGGCTTGCTTGTCATGGGGTCCGAAGACCCCCATCAATTCACGCCGCAACAGGGCACCGATCTGCTGGCCTTCTTTGGAGGCGTGTTTGAGCGGGCGATGCGGCGGTGGCTGGCCTGAGGCCGGGTGCGCAATGAGCCTTGAGATCTCTCCTGCCGCCCGCGACGCGCTGGCCAACTGGCTGGAGGCTTGCAAGGCACTGGATGGCGCTGCCGACAATACGCTGAGCGCCTATCGCACCGACGTGCTGGATTTCATTGTCTTTCTGACAGCACATCACGCCGAACCGCAGGGTTTGGCCCCGCTGGCACGCGTGACCACGACCGATATGCGATCTTGGATGGCGCATCTGCGTCGGCAGGACATTGGCGCGCGGTCAGTGGCGCGCAAACTGTCCGCAGTCAAAAGCTTTTACCGCTGGCTAGCGCGCCGCGAAGGGTTTGAAGCGACCGCCGTGCTGTCGGCCCGCGCGCCCAAGTTTCAAAAGAAATTGCCCCGCCCACTGACGGAGGACGCCGCGCGCGCAATGATCGACACGGTCGAGGTGCAATCGCGCGAAGGCTGGCAGGGCGCGCGTGACGCCGCCGTGGTCACCCTGCTGTACGGTTGCGGGTTGCGCATCTCCGAGGCATTGGGCCTGACAGGCCGTGACCTGCCGTTGGGTGCGTCTCTGCGAATCGTCGGCAAGGGCGGCAAGGAACGGATCGTTCCGGTGCTGCCAGTTGCGGTCCGGGCAGTCGACACCTACCTGCGGCTGTGCCCCTTTCTGGTCGAACCGGACGCCGCACTGTTTCGTGGCGCGCGCGGCGGCGCGCTGAACCCGCGACTGGTGTCCAAGGCGACGGAACGCGCGCGGATGCAACTGGGCCTGCCCGCCACGGCCACGCCGCACGCCATGCGCCACAGCTTTGCCACGCATCTGTTGGCTGCGGGCGGCGATCTGCGTGCCATACAGGAACTTCTGGGCCACGCGTCCCTGTCAACAACGCAGGCCTACACGGCAGTGGATGAGGTTCACCTGATGAAGGTTTACGAGGCAACGCATCCCAAGGCGTGACGCCGGTCGCGCAACCTGTTTACCTGTCCGCCGGGCGAGTCGCCCCTGCAACGATAAGGACATCCGATGCAACTGCTCCATTCCGCCGCCTCGCCCTTTGTCCGCAAGGTCATGGTCACCCTGCACGAGACCCGGCAGATGGACGATGTGGAGATCGTGAACGTCAAGACCACCCCCGTGGCCCCCAATCCGGCGCTGATTTCCGCCAATCCGCTAGGCAAGATCCCGGCGTTGATGCGCACCAACGGCCCGACGCTCTATGACAGTCGGGTGATCTGCCGCTTTTTGAACGACCGGGCTAAGGCGGAACTGTATCCGGAATCCCGCATCTGGGACACTCTGACGTTGGAGGCGACGGGCGACGCGATCATGGATGCGGCGGTTCTGATCGTCTACGAAGAGCGGTTTCGCACACCGGAAAACGTCTCGATGGATTGGATCGAAGGTCAGTGGGCCAAGGTGTCGCGCGCCCTGGACGCATTGGGCACCCGCTGGATGAGCCACCTGCAGGGCCGCATGGACATGGGTCATATCGCTGTGGGCTGCGCACTGGGGTATCTTGATTACCGGCATGAAGCGCGGTCTTGGCGCACGGGCCGCGATACGTTGTCCGATTGGTATGCAGAGTTTGCCCAACGCCCGTCGATGATCGCGACGATGCCCAGCGGTTGACACGAAAAAGGGCGGACATCTGTCCGCCCACTGTGAAGCCACCTGGCGGGGAAACCACTTGGCGGGGTCAACCCCGCATCCTGTCAGAAATTCAGCGAGATACCGACGTTCAGCGCGTTGGTCTTGATGTCGGTCTTGAACGTACCGCCATCGTCAAACGTGCCTTCGTTTGCGGAATAGGTGAACTGGTATTCCCCGAAGACCGAAAAGCGATCGCTGATCGGATAGCTGGCACCGGCAGTCAAACGCATGGCCGGACCTGTGACCTGAAATCCGTATGTGTCCGAACCGCTGACATGGTCAGCGTCGACATGCGGAAACGCGATCCCCAGCCCGCCGCCGACATAGGGCGTCACCTTGCCCCAGCGTTCCGGCCAGCGGCGCATGACGTTCGCCGTCAGGACGTTGTGGCCGTCCGTAAATTCGAGCCGGTCAAAGCCAAGGGCCTTTTGGGTCGAATCGTCTGCATATGCCTTGGTATGGGTGTATTCGACGCCAAAGCCCAATGTCTCGCTGCGCCACCATGTTGCACGCGCGCCATAGTAGGGCGGCATGGTAAAGGGCTTGCCCTCCCAGCCGACGAGTTCGTCGTATGATCCGCCACCATTGGGCAACTTGCCCGAGATTCGGCTATGCGGAAGGGTTTGCCACCCGGAGTAGATAGAAAGCTCCATCTCAGCCGCAGCAGGTGCTGCAAGACCAATCAGGATGCCAAGGGAAAGAATCAAACGCCGCATGTCGCCGCCTCTATCGTTCGTTGATAGGACATAATCATTGGGAAGGGGCGGTTTCAACCGCGACAGATGCGCGCGAGAATTGAGTGTGAGGCTTTTGCATCCTTTACCACTCTGAGGCACCCGGCTAGATACCGTGCCTGAGCGGGGTCCAGAGTCTGTGGAGGCTCCGGATTCATGGGTTTACCGCGGGCCGCCGGCCCCACAGCAATGGAGCGAACCTCGTGTCCCACGCAGAAGACCACGAAGGCACCAGAAGAGATTTCCTCTACTACGCCGCCGGCGGCGCCGGAGTCGTCACAACAGCCGCAGCCGTATGGCCGCTGGTCAATCAAATGAACCCTTCGGCCGACGTGCGCGCATTGTCGACCATCCGGGTTGACGTGTCTGGCGTTGCCCCCGGCACTCAACTGACCGTCAAATGGCTGGGCAAGCCGGTTTTCATCCGCCACCGCACCGGTGCCGAGATTGAAGAAGCCAAGGAACAAGAAGTGGCCTTTGCAGCAGGCGAGAGCGTCGTTGACACCAACGCGCGCAACGCCAACCTGGCCGATTCAAATGCACCCGCAACCGATGCCAACCGGACGATGCCCTCGCCCGAGGGTGAAGCGCCACAAGCGTGGCTGGTCCAGATGGGTGTCTGCACCCACTTGGGCTGTGTGCCGCTGGGCGATGCCGGTGAATTTGGCGGCTGGTTCTGCCCCTGCCACGGGTCGCACTACGATCTGGCGGGCCGCATCCGCAAAGGCCCCGCCCCCGAAAACCTGCCTGTCCCGCCCGCCGAATGGGTCGACGACAGCACGATCCTGCTGGGTTAAGGAGCTAGAACATGGCTGGAATTCCACACGACCATTATGAGCCCAAGACCGGCGTAGAAAAGTGGCTGCACAGCCGCCTGCCGATCGTGGGTCTTCTGTACGACACGATCATGATCCCCACCCCCAAGAACCTGAACTGGATGTGGATCTGGGGCATTGTCCTGACCTTCTGTCTGGTGCTGCAAATCGCCACCGGGGTCATTCTGGCGATGCACTACACACCGCATGTTGATCTGGCCTTTGCCTCGATCGAACACATCATGCGCGATGTGAACGGCGGTCACTTTATCCGTTACCTGCACATGAATGGCGCCTCGCTGTTCTTTGTCGCTGTATATGCCCACATCTTCCGTGGTCTTTACTACGGATCGTACAAGGCCCCGCGCGAAGTGACGTGGATCATCGGCATGTTGATCTACCTGTGCATGATGGGCACCGGCTTTCTGGGCTATGTTCTGCCCTGGGGTCAGATGTCCTTCTGGGGCGCGACCGTGATCACCGGCCTGTTTGGTGCCATCCCGCTGGTGGGTGAACCGATCCAGACATGGTTGCTAGGTGGACCGGCGGTGGACAACGCCACGCTGAACCGCTTTTTCTCGCTGCACTACCTGCTGCCTTTCGTGATCGCCGCGCTGGTCGCCGTTCACATCTGGGCCTTCCACACCACGGGCAACAACAACCCGACCGGTGTCGAGGTGCGTCGCGCGTCCAAGGCAGAGGCTGAAAAGGACACCGTTCCGTTCTGGCCGTACTATGTGATCAAGGATCTGTTTGCGCTGGCGCTGATCATGGCAGTCTTCTTTGCCATCGTCGGTTTCATGCCGAACTACCTGGGCCACCCCGACAACTACATTGAGGCGAACCCGCTTTCGACGCCCGCACACATCGTGCCGGAGTGGTACTTCCTGCCGTTCTACGCGATCCTGCGCGCCTTCACCTCGGACGTCTGGCTGGTGCAATTCGCCTCCTTCGTCACAGGCGGCATAATCGACGCCAAGTTCTTTGGCGTGCTGGCGATGTTCGGTGCGATCCTTGTCATGGCGCTGGTGCCTTGGCTTGACACCTCTTCAGTGCGTTCGGGCAAATACCGCCCGATGTTCAAGTGGTGGTTCGGTCTGCTGGTGATCGACTTCTTTGCGCTGATGTGGCTGGGCGCCATGCCCGCCGAGGAACCCTACGCCAGCTTCTCGCTGATCGCCTCGGCCTACTGGTTTGCCTATTTCCTGATCATCCTGCCGCTCTTGGGTGTGATCGAAAAACCGCTGGCACAGCCCGACACAATCGAGGCCGACTTCGACGCGCACTATCCGCCGAAGGACGCGGCAAAGGGCACTGCTGCCCCGACCCCGGCCGAATAAGACAGGAAGGACCGTAAGAGATGTTCAAGAAACTTACCCTCGCGGCCTTCGTGGCCCTCGGTTTGTCCGGTGGCGCACATGCCGCCGGCGACGAGGGCCATGTCGAGGACTTCGCGTTCTCGTTCGAAGGCCCCTTCGGCACATGGGACCAGAACCAGCTGCAACGCGGCCTCAAGATCTACACAGAGGTCTGTTCAGCCTGTCACGGGCTGCGCTACGTCCCGCTGCGTGATCTCGAAGCGCTGGGATACAGCGAGGAACAGGTCATCGCCTATTCCGCCAACTTCGAGGTGTTCGACGAGGAGCTCGAGGACTTCCGCCCGGCCATCCCGACCGACCACTTTCCGGCGGTGACCTCTGCCGGAGCGCCCGACCTGTCGATGATGGCCAAGGCGCGCGCAGGCTTTCACGGACCTTATGGCCTTGGCATCAACCAGATGTTCAAGGGCATGGGCGGTCCGGAATACATCGCCTCGCTGCTGACGGGCTACACCGGCGAAGAAAAAGAAGAAGCAGGTTCCATCCTCTACGAGAACCACGCTTTCCCCGGAGGCTGGATCTCGATGGCCCCGCCGCTGTATGGCGAGGACGTCGATTTCGACGATGGCCACTCGAACGACCTGCACCATGAGGCGCAAGACCTTGCTGCCTTCCTGATGTGGACCGCAGAGCCCAAGTTGATGGCCCGCCGGGAAGCTGGCTTTATCGGTGTGTTCTTTCTGGTGGTGCTGACCGCGCTTCTGTACTTGGTCAACAAACGCCTATGGGCCCCGATCAAGCGCAAGCCGACAGCCTGATCACAGTGACATGACTAAAGAAAAGCCCCGCCAATCTGGCGGGGCTTTTTCGTTTCTGGCGCGCGGGTCGGGCATTAGTCTGCCGTGCCGATATAGTCGCGAAAGGCCTGTGGCGGATCACCAAAGAACCTTTCGGTCGGAACAGGTGGATGCGCCATTCCCTCGGCAACCAACACCACGTCCTGCGCCCAACCAGCGCCATCGCGTGGGTCATGGGTCACCATGACCACCAGCGCGGCAAGGCTCTCTCCCACCTCGCGCACCAGATCCAGCATTTCGCGTTTCAACGCCGGTCCCAGCGCGGCAAACGGTTCATCCAGCAGGATCACAGGCCGCGCCATCAGCAGCACGCGCGCCAAGGCCGCTCGCCCCTGCTGGCCACCGGACAGGGTGCCGGGCTTACGGTCCGCCATGCCCTCCAGACCTACGCGGCGCAATGCGCCCTCGATCCGTGCGCGCGCCTCATCGTCGGGGCGGCGACCGTCGGGATGCAGGGCCAGACACAGGTTCCGCGCCAGCGTAAGATGGGGAAACAGATTGCTGTCCTGAAACAGGATAGAGACCGGGCGCGCCTCGGGGCGCAGATGTGTCAGGTCACGGTCTTGCCAGAGGATGCGCCCCTGCGTCGTCTCACGAAACCCGGCAATGGCGTCCAACAGCGTCGACTTGCCCGCGCCGGACGGGCCCAACAGCGCCACCCGCCGACCGGGTGGCAGCACCAGATCAGCCTTCAAAGCGTCCGCGTCCATTGGCACCTGTAGATCCTCAAGTCGCAGCATTCACCCGTCCTCCACGATCGAACAGCCAGAACAGACTGAGACTGAGCATCAACAACAGCAGCGCCGCCCCGGCCGCTGCCTCCATCTGGTATGATCCCATCAAACGGTACACCTGCAAAGGTAGGGTTGTCCGATCCGGGTCTGCAAACAACGCGATAACCCCCAGGTCTCCCATCGCCAACGCCGCCGTCAGCCCGGCGGCAAAGCCCATGGGCCGCCGAAGACGCGGCAGCCAGATCAGCCGTAACCACGCCAAGGGTGTCATGCGTAGGGTTGCGCGCAGGCGGCCATAGTCGCGCGCAACGGCCTCTGCCTCTGGCCGCAAGATGCGCAATGCAAAGGGCAACGCCATCAGCGCATTGACCACACCCGTCACCGGCAATGCCAGATCAAACGGGTTCATGAACGGTCGCACGATCAGGAACAGCCCCGTGCCCAGAACCAGTGGCGAAATCGCGATGGCGGGCAAGGCCAACAGCTCTCCCCGGCGCGACGCCAATGGCAGCGCCCAGGCCATGCACAGCGCCGTCGAACCCAACGCCACCATCAGCGAATGCCCCGCCGCGCGCAGCGTATCCGGCCCAAGCAGCAATAGCCCCGGCACGCCCCGCAAGACCGCCGTTGACAACGGCACCAACAGGAACAGTGCCGCCAGTACAATCCACGCGCTGTCCCAGATCCGGGCCAACGGCCCCTGCCCGTCCCAGCGTGGCACCACCCGGTCGCGCCCAGCGCCAAAGCCGCTTTGCCCTGCAACACGCAAGGCCACCAACCCCGCCGCCAGCGCCAGCGCCAGTTGCAACACCGCCAACGCCGCCGCCCGGCCTAAATCAAATTCAAAACGCATGGCCTGATAGATCGCCAGTTCCACCGTCGTGGCCCGTGGACCTCCGCCCAGCGTCAACGCCACCGCAAAGCTGGTCAGGCAGATCACGAAAATTACCGTAAATGCCCCGGGCAAGACCCCGGCAATCAATGGCCCGTCGATTACCCGCCATTGCGCCCGCCCGCCCAACCCCAACGAGGCCGTCAGCCGGAAATGCTCTGCCGGGACGGCCTGCCAAGCGGAAAACAGCATCCGCACTGCCAGTGGCAGGTTGAAAAACACATGAGCCAGTACGACCCCGTGCACGCCGTAAATATCAATGGTCGGCAGCCCCAAAGCTGCCAGGCCCGCATTAACCAGCCCTGCCTGTCCAAAAACCGCGATCAGCCCCATGACCGCCACGATCACCGGCAGGATGAACGGCGCGCCCAAGAGCGTCACCAGCAAACCGCGCCCAGCAAATCGCCGCCGTGCCATGGCCTTGGCCACCGGCACCGCCAGCACCACGCTGAACGCGGCCGACAGCAAAGCTTGCCACAGGGTAAAGCACACCGCTTGCCAATCGCCCGGGCCAAGAACACCAAAGCCCCCGGCCCGCGCCAGCACCACGGCCACCGGCCCCAGCGTCAGAAACGCCAGGGCCAGTGCCGCGCTTACCGCGAGAGCGCGCGCCGCCATGCCTCGATGGCCTCTGCGCGCAATTCTGCCGCCTCATCCTCGGAATAAAACAGAACGTTTTCCGGCAGATCCAGCTTTTGGAACCCCTCGGGCCACTTGTCCTGCGACAGCGCCGCAGGGATGGACCAGTTGCCGGTTGCGATCATACCTTGGAAATCTTCGCTGAGGACAAAGGACATGAACTGATCGGCCAGTTCTGGTTGATCTGTCCCGGCCAGTTTCGCCGCCAGTTCGACCATGAAGTAGTGACCTTCGGGGAATATCGCGGCCTTCTTGGTCTCATCCTCTTCGGCGATGATGTGATAGGCGGGCGAAGTAGTGTAGCTGAGTACCATGTCCACTTCACCATCGGTGAACATGCCATAGCTTTCCGACCAGCCCTTGGTCGCGGTGACGATTTTCGGGGCCAGTTTATCCCACGCGGCTTCTGCCTCGTCGCCGTAGACCGCTTGCACCCATAGAACCAGCGCAAGGCCGGAAATTGAGGATCGCGGATCCTGGATCACCAGACGCAGATCATCGGGCGCGTCCAGCAGCGCGTCAAAACTCGCCGGCGGCGTTTCGATGCGGGTGGTATCATAGACAAACGCCGTGTGCCCATAGTTGAAGGGCAGGAACACCTCATCCGTCCACTCCAGCGGCAGGGTCAGAGGCGACAAGTCCACCCCATGCGGTGCGAACAACCCGGACTCACGCGCCTTTTTCGTGACATCCGTGTTCAGGCCAATCACAACGTCGGCCTCAGTGCGGTCGCCTTCCAGCAGGATGCGCGGCAGCAAATCGCCGGGTTTGAATTGCAGGTCGCAGGCGCAACGCGCCTCAAACAGTTCCTCAATCTTTGGGCCCGGCCCCCATTCGGAAACAAAATAGTCAGGGGCATAAACTGTCAGGACAGGTGTCTCAGCCATGGCAAGGCCAGCGCTGAGACATCCCGCGGCAACAGTGAAGGCAAGTGATCTCATGGGATCCTCCAAAATTGCGGCGCGAGGGCAAGATTGGAGTCCGTCGTAGCGGCCCGCACCCTTCCCTCCGCCGGTTTTAACCGGTTCAGGTTCAACGGGTTCGTCCGCGGTATGGACATCTCAGACGGTTCACCAACCGACACCCCGAGGTGAGGTGGACCCTAGCGCCCCTGCGTGGGAACTTCAACAAACTCCGTGACTTTTTTGCGGTACTATGATACCACCAGTACATACAGAAATTTCAGGAGAAAGGAGGCGCCCTTGGGGGAACGCGTATAATGATTTTATGTCTCGAGCTGGCCAGTATCTGGCTCATCTACCTTTGTTTCGGCTGGCTGGCGGCTTTTGAAATACCGCTCTGGCTGTCTACTTTCATCGTCATTGCCGTTGATCGCGCCACCAGCGCTGTCGCGGATATTGCCCGCCACCGGCGGGAGTTGCTCGAATAGTCTTGGCTTTGGCACCCGCCTTGCGTATTTCGCCCTCAAATAGAGGGGACGCGCCATGAGCCTGAACACATTTGGACATCTCTTTCGTGTCACAACCTGGGGCGAAAGCCACGGACCCGCCTTGGGCGCGACGGTGGACGGCTGCCCGCCGGGGATCGAAATCACCGAGGCGCAGTTGCAGCACTGGCTGGACATGCGCAAACCGGGCCAGAACAAATACACCACCCAGCGGCGCGAAGCGGATGCGGTCCGAATCCTATCGGGTGTCTTTGAGGGACGCACCACCGGCACCCCGGTGCAGTTGATGATCGAGAACACCGATCAGCGGTCCAAGGACTACTCGGAAATCGCGGGGAAATTCCGGCCCGGTCATGCCGATATCACCTATTATCAGAAATACGGTCTGCGCGATTATCGCGGCGGCGGGCGGTCCTCTGCCCGCGAAACCGCTGCGCGGGTGGCCGCTGGCGGGCTTGCCCGTGCGGCTCTGGCGGCGTTGGTCCCCGGGATAGACCTGCGCGGCTACATGGTTCAGATGGGCCCACGCAAGGCGGACAGGGCACAATTTGACGACGCGCAGATTGCTGCCAACCCGTTTTGGTGCCCTGATCCGCAGGCCGCCGAGGAATGGGCTGGGTATCTGGATACGTTGCGCAAATCGGGCGAAAGCGTCGGTGCGGTGATCGAGGTGGTAGCCCGCGGCGTGCCCGCTGGGCTTGGCGCACCGGTTTATGGCAAGCTGGACACAGATCTCGCGGCCGCGATGATGTCGATCAACGCCGTCAAAGGGGTAGAGATTGGCGACGGCATGGCAACCGCCGCCCTGACCGGAACCGAAAACGCCGACGAGATCACCATGGGTAAGGACGGGCCTGTCTACAGCTCGAACCACGCAGGCGGCATCCTTGGCGGCATTTCCTCCGGGCAGGACATCGTCGTACGTTTTGCCGTCAAACCGACCTCTTCCATCCTGACACCGCGCAAGACCATCACGGTTCACGGCGAAAACACCGAGATCGTCACCAAGGGTCGCCATGATCCTTGTGTCGGCATCCGCGCTGTGCCGGTGGGTGAGGCGATGATGGCCTGTGTTCTGCTAGACCACCTGCTGCTGCATCGTGGTCAGGTTGGCGACGCTGGCGGACGCATCGGTGATACCGACCGGCCCTGAACCGGATCGCCCGGGGTCAGAAATCCGTCCACTGGCCCTCGCCGCCCGCCGCCTTGCGGCGTGGCGGAGTGGCGTCATACAGGTTGGCACCATCGGCGCTGTCAGGGTCGACCACGACCTGAACGGGCTCCGGCTCCATGGTCCCGGCGGACCAGTTTCCGTGCACCAACCTCTCAGTTTCCGCAGCGGAACAAGTGTCGTCTAGTTTTGGTTTTTGATGGTCCGGCCAACCCTCTGTTGCGGGTTCGGGCGTTGCGCTCGCCCACGAACCGATGGCATTCACTGTCTCGGCGCCCGAGAACCGCGACAGAACATCCGACAGACGTGTGGCCTCGACCCGCAACTCCTGACTGGCCGTATTGGTCTGACTGACCATGGCGGCGTTTTGCTGGACCGCCTTGTCCAGTTCGCTCACCCCCATGTTGATCTCACGCACACCGCTGGCCTGATCTTTGGCCGATGTGGCGATGTCAGAGACCATGACGGAGACTTCTGTCACGCTGTCGACGATGTGGTTCAGGGTTTCGCTGGTTTCCTGTACCAGCTTTTCGCCGTCTTCGACCTGTTGCGAACTGTTCAGAACTAGTTCCTTGATCTCGCTAGCGGATTCCGACGCACGCTGTGCAAGACTGCGAACTTCGGATGCCACTACAGAGAACCCCTTGCCGGATTCACCGGCGCGGGCCGCTTCGACCCCGGCGTTCAGCGCCAGCAGATTGGTCTGGAACGCGATGTCGTCGATGACCGTGATGATTTGTGAAATCTGGTTGGACGATTTTGCGATCGACCCCATCGCCTCTAGTGCGCGCGCCATGACCTCACCGCCTCTTTCGGCGCGTCGTCGCCCCTCTACGACCTTGGAATCCACGTCCTGCGCCCGTTCCGACGCCGATTGCACACTGACTGACAGTTCATCCAGCGCCGCCGCCGATTCCTCCAGCGTGGCGGCCTGAACCTCGGTCCGGCGCGACATCTCATCCGACATAGTCGACAACTCGTTGGCATTGCCCGTCACCGCGTCTGCACTTTGCTGTAGGGAGCCGACAAGCCCCTCAAGAGCCTCTGCTAGGCAGTTGAAATCCGTGCACAGGGTGACATAGCTCTCCCCCAGATCCTGCCATTCCACGCCGTTAATTCGGCTCCGCAGGTCGCCGTTCCGCAACCGGCTCATCGCGGTTCCAAAGGTCTGGAACAGTTCGACCCGGCGACCGTTTTCCTCGGTTGCGCGTTTCTCGGCGGCATCGGCTGCGACCAGCTTGCCCCGCAGATCCTCAAGCCCGCGCGAAATCATCCCTGCCTCATCTGCGCGGTCTGTATCGGCAAACTCAAATTCATAGTCGTGATCTGCCATGCGGGCCACCGCATCGCTGGCGCGCCGAATGGGCAGGGACAGCGACCGTCCAAAGACAAAGGCAAAAGACAAGGCAACCAGCATGACCAGCCCGTTGCCAACAAGCTGCTTGATGTCTGCGGCTGCCGCCACCCGGGTTGCCTCTGCATCCAGCACCGATACCTTTTTGAATAGATCCTCGGACATGGCAGCCAGTTCGGCGCGCGTTTCTTCCAACACCGGCAGGATCGCTTTGTAGGCAAAGGCCTTGCGGTCAAACAGCGTCAGCCCGGCCAGCGTCTCGACGTCAACGGACAAAGGACGAAGGTTCGCCGCAATAAAGTCCAGATCGATCACCAAATCGCCCTCAGCCGCAGAGAACACACCCGGGACAGCGCCAAGGTGGCGGTGGACCGCCGCCATGCTGTTGCGCATTTCGTCGATCTGCGGATCGTCGCCTGCAACAAACAGCATCATCGCAAGTTCCGCATCCTGGGCCTGCCGAATGATCTGTCCCAGCAGCTCACTTTCCTTTGACAGATCCGAGGTTTGGCTCAGCTTGGTCGTCAGTTCGGATTTCACCGTCCAAGAAATGACTGACAGCACCAGAAGCGTCGCGATAAAGGCCGATGCCAGCAACATCACTTGTATTCGGATCGTGAACCTGCCCATGAAGTGCCCTCGCGCCATGACGCCAGGCACACAGGAACCCGGCTCTTGGAACCGGGTGTAGCGGCAGGTCCGTAAACAAACGTTACCGGACCCTCATCAGGGGTATTCAATTCTTGAGAGTTTTAATTTGTACCGCCGGTATTCTGGCCAATTGAACAGCCAGAATGCCCGCCGCGATTATCGCAACGCCGATCAGGTCCAGAGGCCGCAGCGATTCGCCCAAAAGGACCGCAGCAATGGCCACACCAAAAAACGGGTTGAGAAAGTGAAACGTGGCCGAGCGTACGGCACCGATCCGGTCGACCAGCAGAAACCAGACCAGCGTCGCGGCCAAACCCGGCACGAGAACTGTGTAGACAAAGGCCACCACCAGACTGACGGACCAGTCGATCTCAAGCGTTTCCAGTGCCAACGCCGGAACCGTCAGGACCGCGCAGCCCACCAGCATTTGCAACCCCACAACCATCAGAAAGTTGCCCCCCGACGTCGCCCCGCGCAGCGACAACGTGGCGACCGTCAGCGCAATAACCCCGGCCACACAAAGCGCGACCCCAAACGGATCAACCCCGCCGCCAAACCGCGCCCCCATGATCAAGGCAACACCCAGAATACCTGCGAAAAGCCCGGCAAGGGCCAGCGGGCGCGGCCGGTCGCCGTAGAACATCCAGCCCGCCAGCGCGACGAGGAGCGGCATTGTCGAGGCAATAATTGCCGCAACTGAGGCCTCAACCGTTTGCATGGCAACAAACATCAAGCCCAGATACAGCGCGTTCTGACACAGGCCAAAGATCATCGTTGCGCGCCACTGGCTACGCGTCAGCCGCCACGTCTGCCCCAACATCCGGGCCACAACAACCGCCAGTAGCCCGGAAATCAGGAACCGCAGCGCCAGCGCCGACAGCGGCGGTGCCGCGGCCACGATGATACGGGCGGAAGTAAAGGCTGAAGACCACATCACTGCAAAGGCGAGGCCCATTAAGATCGCGCGAATATCCATGGGCAAGGCTTAGGGCCTTTCACACACCGCCGAAAGCCCCATCGTCATCGCGGTTAGCTGCCATGCGCACCGCTCAGCCACCGTTGCTAGCGGGCAAGTGGCCCGTCTTTATGAAAATGAGGCAGCCTTCATCAGAAAAAGGCGCATCTTGCGACCGATCCGGGCTGCGCAGCCAAGTGCCGGCCGGGTATTTCCCGTGGTCATCTTGCAAAACACCTTCGATCACATAGACCTCTTTGCCGCCCCACTGGTCTTGGATGCTCAACCGAGAGCCGGGGGCAAAGCGCACGAGCCGGACGACCTCGGGCCCGTGTTGATGCAACGGCAGTATGCTCAGCCCATCTTCGGAACCGTGCAGGAATGCTGCTGACCGCGTGTCGATCACCACCTGTTCGGTATCTGCCACGTCGAACTGACATAGCTTGACCAGAATGACCGCCCCCTCAGGCCCGATGTGGGGCGTATGCGCGGTTCCGATTGGATTGCGGACATAAGTTCCGGCAGGATAGTCGGCATGTTCGTCGGAGAACACCCCGTCAAGAACCAGAAATTCCTCGCCACCGCCGTGGCTGTGCCGATCAAAGGCGCTGTTGGGCGCGAATTTCACTAGTGTCGTCGCCCGCGCAACCTCATCCCCGATTCGATCCAGCATCATCCGCTCCACGCCGTTTGCCGGCGAGGGCCGCCAATGATACTCTTCGGGGCGAACCACCACCCGCTTGGTGAAATCGGCATTCAGCTCCATCCGGGCCTCTCCTTGTTAACCCCCCTAAACTAGGGCGGCGTGGACAGATGGACCAGTCCCCGACAACCGTCGTTGAAAAATGCCCCGCCTGCCAAAGGACAAGCGGGGCCAGTTCGAGCCACGCGCATAGGCGCGGCATCGGCGGTGTTCGATAAAATTATCTAGGTAACGCTCAGCTCGGGCGTTCACTCATTTCCGAGCGGATCTGCTGACGCAGTACATCGATTGGCACGGTCTTGCCGTCCCGTTTGAAACACCAGTAGGTCCAGCCGTTGCACGACGGCGCGCCCTCAAGCTGGGCTCCGACCTGATGGATCGACCCCTTGACGTCATTCCCCACCAGCGTCCCGTCGGCGCGGACCTTGGCCTTGTGACGGCCATTCATGCTCCACAGTTCCTCGCCGGGGCGCAGCATGCCGCGTTCGACAAGCTGGCCAAAGGGCACACGCGGTTCGGCGCGTTTTGAGGTGCTGACCTCCAGCGCAGCCTTGTCAAAGGCACGCACCTTGGCGATGCGCTTTTCCGCAACGGCGCGATAGGAGTCTTCCCGTTCGATCCCGATCCAATCGCGGCCTAGCATCTTGGCCACGGCGCCAGTTGTGCCTGTCCCAAAAAACGGGTCCAGCACCACGTCGCCGGGTTTGGTCGAGCCGACCAGAACACGGTGCAGCAACGAGGTCGGCTTTTGCGTCGGATGCGCCTTGTCTCCGTTGTCATCCTTGAGACGCTCACCGCCATTGCAAATTGGCAGAACCCAGTCGCTGCGCATCTGGATGCCCTCGTTCAGGGCCTTCAGCGCCTCATAGTTGAAGGTGTATTTTGCCCCCTCGCCCTTGGACGCCCAGATCATCGTCTCATGCGCGTTGGTGAACCGCTTGCCCCGAAAGTTGGGCATCGGGTTGGCCTTGCGCCACACCACATCGTTCAGGATCCAATAGCCCGCGTCCTGCAACGCCGCGCCCACCCGAAAGATGTTGTGATATGAGCCGATTACCCAGATCGCCCCGTCGGGCTTGAGCAATCGGCGCGCCGCTGCGAGCCAGTCTTGGGTAAACTTGTCGTAGGCGGCAAAACTCGAAAACTGGTCCCAGTGGTCGTCGACCGCGTCCACCTGAGAATTGTCGGGACGGTGCAGCGTGCCCTTCAGCTGCAGATTGTAGGGTGGATCGGCAAATATCAGATCAACGGACGCCTCCGGCAGACTGTTCATCACATCGATGCAGTCCCCCGCCAGAATCGTGTTGAGAGGGAGCGCATGTGCGCTCGTCATTTTGGTCATCTTCGTCATTCTCTGCCTCTGTCCCCGGCACGTTGTCGCGCTCATTGGTTGAGGGAAAGATGAGTCAAAGGTGATTCGCGGTCAATTCTAATTTTGAATCAGTCACTTGAGTTTTTCTCTTGCCACAAGATATCGCGCACCGGAGCAAAGGAACGTCTATGCAGAGGGGTCACCCCCAAATCTCGGAGTGCAGATTTGTGACACTTCGTCGGGTAGCCGGCGTTTGTTTCCCAGCCGTATCCGGGAAACCGTGCTGCGGCCTCTTTCATGACATTATCCCGCCAGTTTTTCGCCACAATTGAGGCCGCAGCAATGGACGGCGACACCCCGTCCCCGCCCACCACCGGCGTCGCGGGACACGGCAAGCCGGTTGGCAATCGGTTTCCGTCGATCAACAGATGGTCTGGTTCGATGGACAAATCCGCCACGGCGCGGCGCATGGCCAATAGGCTGGCTTGCAAGATGTTTATGTCATCGATCTCTTCGACACTGGCCACGCCCAGGCCAATCAGTGCGCTTTGCCGCAACAGCGGCTCCAGATGATCGCGGCGTTTGGCGCTCAACTTTTTGGAGTCGTTCAGCCCGTCGGGGATGGCTTCACGGGTCAAGATCACGGCCGCGGCCACAACCGGCCCAGCCAGTGGTCCGCGCCCGACCTCATCAACTCCGGCCACACGCGTAAACCCCCGCGCCCAGAGCGCCTCTTCCAGACCTAGTGTCAGTGCCATGCGGGTCAGCCCGCCATCATCCGCCGTACCGCGCGCAGCCGCACGGTAAGCGCGCCTCCGCCGACAATGGCCAAAACCACCAGAGAAACCCAACCCAGCATCGGGATCAGACTGATAAGTCCAGCCAGCAACGCGCCAATGAACGCCGCCACGACCCGGTCGATCCAGGGGAGCGGCAGCTTCGGCACATAGCTCAACGCCCAGCGGCCAAGCGCATAAACCCCGACGATCAGACCCGTTGCGGCCAACGCTGCGGCCGCCAGCCAGAAAAATGGCGTCAGCAGCGCACCGATCATCGTCACCGCCACCACAACGCCGCCCCCGGTCAGGACGGACAGGCCAACGAACCCGGCACCGACAAGACGCAGGGGGCGTGCTGCGATCTGGTTCGCCATATCGGTCATCCGTACCGGCGCAATCAGCGCCACTAGCGCCGTGATCGCCCCGACCACAAGCACCCAGGACACCATGTCGGACAGCTTTTCGCCAATGCTCTGCTTCGGCAACCCGGCGGGGTGTTGAAACGCCCCGCTGACGCGCTTGTATTTCAATTCAATCCGCGTCAGCCGCTCCGCCGCGACCACGCTTTCGGGAACGTCTGTTGCGCCGACCACATCTTCATACAGTGTCAGCGTCCCGTCTATGCGCGCCTCCGGGCCGAACGTCAGTTCCCGCGATGAGATGACGGCATCGCCCGCAATCTGGCCGTTCAGTTCCACAATCTCGCCGTTGGCAATCAGGCTTTCGCCGACGGTGCCGTTCACGACGACCTCGGACCCAAAAGCGCGCAAATCCCCCGCGATCGCTGCGTCCACCGATAGGGTATAACCCGCCAGCGCCACATCGCCGGCCACCGGCGCGCTGATCCGCACCCGCTGTCCGGCGGCGTACAGGCTGCCGCCCAGATCCGCGTCCACATCAACCCAGCGTCCGGCCATATGCGCCGTCCCGGTGACCGGCGCAGCCAGTTGTACGCGCTGACCTGCCAGAAAGGCGTCGTCGCGCCCGGTTTCGGACATGCGGACGGTGGCCCCCGCCTTGTAGATGTCATTGCCAAACAGCGCCTGTTCGGTCGCATCCTGCGCCAGCGCCGGAGCGGCCATCAACAAGCCCAGCGTAACCAAATATTTCTTCAACATAGGCTGAACTCCTCTGCTCCGCCGGAGCCGATTCTAGCCGCTGAACGTATCAGCCGCCTTGTTCTGCCTTAAAGCGCGGGTCGCGGGCCGGTCTCAACCCCTTTCGGGATCGACCTGTACGCCTTCGTCCGAAAGAAAAGCCGTGATCAGGGTCAGCACGGCCTCTTCTTCGGTCACCTTGCGGGATCCGATCCACATCTCCAGCCTCGCACGTTCTTCACAGCTGAGTTGAACAAGGATCGGACGCCGATCACCGGATGAGACAGTCTTGGTCCATTCGGTCCCCGCATCCAAAGCGCGCCGCAACGTTTGCCGCACCAGATAGGCCAGCGGCACATGGGCGGTGGACTGGCGTACCAAAACCTTCCGCAGCGGCTCTGGCAGACCCAGAACCAACGCTTTTCTAGGGTCTCGGCGACTCATGACATTCCTCGTATTTTTGGATTTTCGCACTCTAGCAGAATAGCCGGTCACCGCGAGACCCGATCTCTTGAAAGTTGTAGTTGACGCAGATGACACGCGCGTAAGGTCAAACTCTTTTCGCGATGGCCAAACCACGCTAAGCCTGACGGACGGATACAGCCAAGAAGGGGTCTCATGTCCCAGTTCACTTATCTTTTTGTCTATGGCACGTTGATGACCACTGCAAACCACCCGATTGGCGCACGACTCCGCGAGGAATCCGATCTGATCGGCTTGGGCTGGATCCGGGCACGTCTCTATCATATCGAGGACCCTGAGGACCCCGGCCAACGGTATCCCGGCGCGGTTCCATCGGGCTATGACAACGACCGTGTCCACGGCGAAGTCTATGCATTGAATAACGGGGCCGAGGCCCTGATTGCCGCCTTCGACATCTATGAGGCCTGCGACCCGTCCCGCCCGGAACCACATGAATTCATGCGCCGCCGCGTTCCTGTGACGATGGACGACAATCGCGTCATCGACGCGATTTCTTATCTCTATTCCTGGGATTTGTCGCGCGCGACACGGGTTCCGTCGGGCCGGTTCAACCGCCACATCCCGCAGACTATCTGACTCGCGCAAAAAAATGCGCCCAACTGGCGTCGTCTGTCGGTCTGATACAATCTGTTGTCCCCCGCATGACCAGCCTGGATCACAACACGCACCACATCAAACGCACAAAGGCGCCCTGGGGCGCCTTTGTCTTGTCTTTCGGGCGATGTCGGAGGGGCTTGCGCCCCCCCGGTCACACTTCGCAGGGCGAAGCGTGATTACATCATGCCGCCCATGCCGCCCATGTCGGGCATGCCGCCACCGGCAGGTGCACCTTCTTTGGCGGGTTTGTCGGCAACCATCGCTTCGGTGGTAACCAGCAGGCCAGCAACCGATGCAGCGTCTTCCAGAGCGGTGCGGACAACCTTGGCCGGGTCGATGACGCCGAACTTGAACATGTCGCCATATTCATCGGTCTGCGCGTTGTAACCGAACTTGGGGTCATTCGACTCGCGGATCTTGCCAGCCACAACCGAACCGTCGACGCCGGCGTTCTCGGCGATCTGGCGCAGCGGTGCTTCCAGTGCCTTGCGAACGATGGTGATACCTGCGTTCTGGTCGCTGTTGGCGCCGGTCAGACCTTCGAGGACTTTGGCACCCTGAACCAGAGCAACACCACCACCAACGACGATACCTTCTTGAACGGCCGCGCGAGTCGCGTTCAGAGCATCGTCAACACGATCCTTGCGCTCTTTCACTTCGACTTCGGTCATGCCACCGACGCGGATAACGGCAACGCCGCCTGCCAGCTTGGCAACACGTTCCTGCAGCTTTTCACGGTCGTAGTCCGAAGTGGTTTCTTCGATCTGAGTACGGATCTGGGAAACGCGTGCTTCGATCTCGGCCTTTTCGCCAGCGCCGTCGACGATGGTGGTCTCGTCCTTGGTGATCGAGACTTTCTTGGCGGTGCCAAGCATGTCCATGGTCACCGACTCCAGCTTCATGCCGAGGTCTTCGGAGATCACCTGACCGCCGGTCAGGATCGCGATGTCCTGCAGCATCGCCTTGCGGCGATCGCCAAAGCCCGGTGCCTTGACGGCTGCGATCTTCAGGCCGCCACGCAGCTTGTTGACCACGAGGGTCGCCAGCGCTTCGCCTTCGA